>SCPN01000331.1_pt1:0-75000 | contig 248423 bp, 315 predicted proteins | sample 6106831 | NCBI WGS metagenome assembly SCPN01 (sample SAMN10720447, study PRJNA508395) | human gut metagenome | isolation source: Participant 1, 0 month
TTTGAAAGCCGTGTTTATCACTCTTTACAACACCTACAGAAAACCCAGCTCGTTGTAACTCAGCTACAAGACGGGTTACTACCGTAGTCTTACCTGTTTTACGTTTTGATGCTACTACACTTATAACTGGAATCGACGAAACTCATTTTCTGCTAATGCACGAGCCCATTGATAATCATCATAATAATTTACATTACTTAGCTCCCAATCATAATCACTGGCATCAATAGATTCAACATGACCAATCGTATCAAGGGCATGCTGCAACGATACGTCTTTACCGGCCAGAATAGATGGAAGTAATGATACAATATGAGGTCTATAAATTCCCGCCATAGGTTCTGGCTTACCTCTAGAACCAGTAGGAACTATGACATTCCAATTGTTATGATTCACTTGATATAACCAGTCATAATATAAATCCATAGGCATAAATGGCATATCTACAGCCATCACCGCATAGGCAGGACTCATTCCAACAGCTAGAGCACTATAAAGTCCCCCTAGAGGACCACGTCGCTCAACAGAATCCCGAACAATAGAAACTTTTTTCTTTTCATCGTTCGATAACGTATCAATGATATGAGTCTGAATGGCATGTCCTAACTGATCATCATCACCAATGGAGATGATGATATCATCCACATCCGCTTCTAATCCCTTACGAAGTGCATGAGATATGAGGCTTTCACCATTAACCCAAGGTAATAATGCCTTAGGTTGCCCCATGCGGGAACTCAAACCACCAGCCAAAATAATTAAACCTAATTTATCCACGACGTCCTAAACCTCGTTTAACACCTTTGTAGATGAATAGTAGAACAACAATATTTAAAATCCCATCTGGCACCATATAAGAGGCATTATAAATCATGGAGTAAATCCATGGATTTTGACCTTGAGGTGCATAGCTAGCGAACACAACGGCACCGCTCACAACAGTGGCGATCCAGCGCAATGCAATACCAACAATAGAACCTGTAATGAGTCCAAAAATAGAATCTTTGAAGTACCCACATACACCTATAGCACCATAAGCAACTAGATAATCCAATATAATACTTAAATAGTGTACAGATGATTTAAAGCCTAAAATAAAATGCAAAATACCATATACGACGCCAGCAAAAATTCCTCGTGCACCACCCCAACGATAGGCATAAATCATGAGCGGCACTAAAGCTGCAGCCTTAATAGAGCCACCTTGAGGCATATGAAAAATCGTAATAAACGATAATACTTGAGCAATTGCAATCGCCACACCTGCTTCTGCAAGCATGCGAGTTTTGGACTGATCCATGTCAATCAACCTCCTTTTACCATATATATTAATGTATATAACTTGCATAATCTACTTGTATTGTACTACAGTTCGTTTCTGAGTCCAAACAAAATATTCGGAACGTATTGAAAATTTTACGCGTCTCTTGTATAATGGTACAGGTTCAATTTGTAATACTCGAAGGAGATATAGAAAATATGATTAATACAACGAACATCTTTGATTATGAAGACGTGCAATTAATTCCTAATAAATGTATCGTAACTAGCCGTAGCGAATGTGATACACATGTTAAATTAGGTAATCGCACATTCCGCTTGCCAGTAGTTCCTGCAAATATGCAAACTATTATCGACGAAGAATTGGCAGAAAAATTAGCTCGTGAAGGTTATTTCTATATCATGCATCGTTTCCAACCAGAACGTCGTATGGATTTTGTTAAACGCATGCACGACCTTAATTTATACTCTTCTATTTCCATTGGTGTAAAACCAGAAGAATTTGCTTTAGTTGAGAATTCAAAAAAGCAAACTTAACACCTGAATACATTACAATCGATATTGCACATGGTCACTCCAACGCAGTAATCGATATGATTCAATACATCAAAAAGAACTTACCTGGAACTTTCGTTATCGCTGGTAACGTAGGTACACCAGAAGCAGTTCGTGAACTTGAAAATGCTGGTGCAGATGCAACTAAAGTTGGTATCGGTCCTGGTAAAGTTTGTATCACTAAATTAAAAACTGGCTTCGGTACTGGTGGTTGGCAATTGGCTGCTGTTCGCTGGTGCGCAAAAGCAGCTACTAAACCTATCATCGCTGACGGCGGTATTCGCGATCATGGCGACATTGCTAAATCTATTCGCTTTGGCGCAACTATGGTTATGATTGGTTCCCTATTCGCTGGTCATGAAGAATCTCCAGGGGAAGAAAAGATCGTTGACGGCAAAGCTGTAAAAGAATACTTTGGTTCTGCTTCTGAGTTCCAAAAAGGTGAACGCAAAAACGTAGAAGGTAAAAAAATCTTCATCGATTCCAAAGGTTCTATCTTTGATACATTAGTTGAAATGGAACAAGATTTACAATCCGCTATTTCTTATACGCTGGTGGTACTACTCTACAAGCAATCCGCAAAGTAGACTATGTACTTGTTAAAAACTCCATCTTCAACGGTGACCGTTAATACAATATTACATGTAAAAGCCACAGGATAAATCCTGTGGCTTTTTTGTATGTAATCAATGTGATTTACAACATATTCGTAATAATATTGCCATATTTCATAAAATTAGCCCCAAAGACATTACCGTCTTTGGGGCTATTATTTAAGCTTCAGCTTCTTTTGATTTTGTCCATTAACATATAAGCGTATTTACCAATACCTGCACTTACTACAAGTAATATAGTCAATACGATAAATGCTACTGTAAGACTTGTGCCATGAGCAATGAAACCAATCAATGCTGGTCCCATTAAAATTCCCATATAGCCAAGCATGGTAGATGTTGCCACAGCTTGTGTCATAGGAATTACATTTTGTTCCCCCATAGCAGAGAACAAGTTTGGTACTACCATAGCTAAGGCAATACCAAGTAATAAATACGTATACATAGAGCCATAACCTGGTAAGAATACGATAAGCCCCATTGCAATAGCGCCTAATAAATACCCACCAACAACAACTTGTTTAGAGGTTAAATGTTTACCAATTGTATTCCCTAGCAAACGGCCAATACACATAGTACCATTAAAGAGCATAACACCCATAACGGCCTCTTCAATAACGATACCTTTATCTTCGAACAGGTATAATGCACTCCAGTCCCCTACGGCACCTTCAACCAAGTAAGATACAAATGACAATAGGCCAAAGATAATAGCAATGGGATGGAAAGATAATGGGCTTTTAGATTTTTTAACAACCTTTGCATTTGGATCACTACCAAAGGTCAACATAAATTGGCTAAGCACAACCATGGCAATAAACAATACGATGAGAAGTCCCCAAATACTTTCATTAACAGGTAAGGATAATATTTTTAAGAGCACTAGCAAAACACCAGCACCGGCAAAACCGCCTAAACTCCAACCACCGTGATAGGCACCCATTAAGTGTTTCTTACTCACCTTTTCTGTCAAGATAGCTTGTAAATTGGCAGACGCACCACTTAAGCCGACGCCAATACCAAAGAAGAATAAAGCAGCTGTGGTCGTAGCAATTGTAGAACACATGGTAACAACCGCAAGAGATAACATCCCAATAAAGCTAGCTAGTAAAACGACTTTCTTGCATCCAAAGTTCTCTACTAGCTTACCAGCTATGGCCATGGACAAACAAGAGCCTACACCGAGCACTAAAATCATAGAGCCCAATACATCTTCACCGATACTAAGCTTTGCTTTTAAATATGGTACAAAGCCAGCCCATAAAGCTGTATACATACCTGGAATAAAGAATCCCCCAAAGGCACCACGAATATTTGCTGTTGAAATAGAAACTTGATTGCTCATTACATCCTTTCTGGCTTCTAGAACCGTCCGGCGAAGAAAGGCCCTTTTTATCCGCAAAGCGCTAAAACTTGCATCCTTGCAGGAAACCAAATTACATATGATTTATTATTGGAATATAATAACCCTCTTTACGATACATGTAAAGAGGGTTTTCCAATTTTAAACTAAACTTAAAAAGCGATATATAGTATATCTGGTTAAATATAACTAATTAGTCTTTTAGATGACAGTTAGTAAAGGAGACATATCCCCAAACAGCTTGTAAGTAATGCCACAAGAACAGGTACAGCAGTGCGTTTAAGTAAATCTACTGACTTAATATGCGCCACACCTGCTACGCCGACCATTACGGGACTAATAGGGCTAAGGAATAATCCTAGGCTTGCACCATTTTGCATACCAAGCATAGTAGTAATCGGATCCAAGCCTAGATGAGCTACGATATTAGGTACTAGTGGAACCAAAGTAAATAATGGCGCTACATTGCTACCTGTCACCATGCTAAGGCCTAACATACCGCCCCCTAGCACAGAGGTAAGTCCTATGGAGTTAAGAGATAATGTTTGGAGTGCCCCAAGCAAGGATTCAATAAGACCTAAACTCACTAGTCCTTGTGCAAAGATTTGTCCCCCTATAATAAGGGTCACTGCATAAGAGAACTGGTTCCCCATACCTTCAAAGAAAACAGTTGTACTCTTAAGTACTGTTCTCAGATTTCGATGACGAATTAATTCAGCTAATAAAGCTATACCAAAGGCAAGCATCATAGCAAGGGTAACATTCATCTTCACCCCAGGAAAACCATATTGACTAAAGCCCAAAATAAAACACAATGGTAATAATGGGAATATCATATACGGCTTAGGCCCTATTATGGCGCCTCTGGAATACTTCACAAGCATCTATAACCTTAGGTTCCTCCACTCGGTCACGATATTTCTGCCAGAAAAAGTGTGCTATAGCCGTCACAATGGCGACTAAGAAATAAAGGCGCAACTGGTAGCCTACAAAATAGTTTGGCACAGGCATATTCAAGGTCTTTGCAATGAGTAAGGTAGATACCGCACCAGGCCCTACGTCCATAAGATGCCCCGTTGCAATAACCGCTGCAGCCCCCACTGGGCTCACCCCAAGGCGAAGCAATACGGGATACATAGTAACCATCATAAGAAGTGCAAGACTCAACGGATTAGGTACACAAATAGACAGTCCCATATTAAGAAGAAACATTAGGGCCAGTACAATATATGGACGATTTAGACGATATAAAGGACGTATAAATGTATGTGCCAATCTTCCTGCCCAATATGCTCCATATATTTTTGCATAACCAGCACAGGTCATAATCATGAGACCTAAATTTACTATATTCTCAGACGTAGTAATTCGCAATATCCATGGCATCAAATGCCAAGACACCTGTAGATTGAGACTCAACAGGTATAGCATCAATCCAATTTGCTTCATAAACAATAAACATCATGAGAATCCCCCAATTAAAACTGGCTGTGGTTGATAGCGCTTCATTAACAATATACCTGTAATAGCAATAATGGTGATACATATAACTATATTCATAAATAAAGCACCTCTCAACTAGAGAATATATATTAGACCTATATAAGATGTATACTACACTTGTATTAAACCCATATTATACCTATATTATACCTATATCATGCACCAAAGATAAATAAAAATACAATGAAAAAGCACCATTACCCTTAAGATAACAGTGCTTTTAAGATGGAATATCTAATTGATTTTATTATTAAACATACAAACATCTAATCTATTAGACGGATTAGTACATAGATTATTACTTATATAATTAAATAGTTTTTATTTATGTTCTTTCAACCATGCAATAGCATATTCAGCATATACCGCTGATGCAGCAGATAGTACGGTATCATCCATATTAAATCTATTATTATGATGATCGTAGGTAGCCTCGATTTCAGGGTTTGAATCCCAATAAAAGCAAAGCACCCTGGTTTTATCTTGTAAATACCAATGCAAAATCTTCCCTGGCATTACTTTACGCATCTTAGAAAGCTTGTCCTTACCTAATGTATCAATAACGACACGTTCTGCCAGTTCACTGGATTCAGGATCATTAATAGTAGGCGGTACTTTTTTTATTCTAATGTAGCAGTTGCTCCATAAGCCTCAGCAGTATGTTCTACTACGCGTCGTATGGATTCAACATAGTACTCTTCTTGGTCTGGGTCAAAGAATCGAATGGTCCCCATTTTAGCTTCACCAGGGATAACATTCCATTTCAGATCAGAGTGAATATTACCAATAGTGAGTACAAGAGAATCTAAGGCACTCATTACGAGATACTACGGTTTGTAAGTTCATAACGATGGCACTAGCCACCACAATTGCATCAATCGCTTGATGAGGCTGTGCACCATGACCTTGTTTACCTTTTACATTAATAGTAATCTGACTACTTGCCATACGAGGGCCTTCCTCAACAGATATGAGACCTGCTGGCAAATCGATCCACACATGACCGCCAAAGATAGCATCTACCTTATCATCCAATCACCAAATTTAATGAAATCTGGTGCACCCGCTCCTGTCTCCTCAGCAGGTTGGAAATGCTAAATATACGTCGCCTTCAATGCGGTCTTTCATAGACATTAACATCTTTGCAGCGCCTAACACGATAGCCATATGACCATCATGACCACAAGCGTGCATTTTGCCTTCAGTTTCTGATTTATAGTCTACTGTATTATGTTCGTGAACAGGCAATGCATCAATATCAGCGCGCAAAGCAATGGCTTTACCAGTTTTATCACCATGAATAATACCAACTAAGCCGATGCCACGCTCTGTATCTACATGAACCTCTACGCCCATAGATTCTAATTCTTTAGCTAGTGTCTTAGTTGTTTCAAATTCTTCATTACTCAGCTCTGGATGTTTATGAAAATATCTACGCCACCTTGACGTAGTCTTTATATTGCTCTATTAAATCGCGACTATGCATGGTATCGCCCTCCTTATAAAATCCCATAATCAAGGGGAATAACAGGGTAAAAGTAAAAGAAAACGACAGGCATCGCCATGTCGTTTTCTTTATGTCTTATCGGTTGCGTAATACCTTGTACCGCTAAGGATACAACAGCTGTTGCAACTGCCACAGCAGCCGTAATTTTTGCTGTTGTGAAAAGTTCTTCTTTTGTAGGTTTTGCTTTTGCAGCAATATCTAATGTTTTTGCTACTGCAGGAACCAACACTTCGTTACGTAAGGATTCTGTATTCATATTTACTCCTCCAATATAGACTGTTTCTTCTAGGGTAACACGAATGAGAACTAAAGTCTATATATTCATCGATTTATTTCAATAATTACACGGTTACGCAACTATTTTAAATGATATTTATAAAAGTTATCCTTAAAATTATTTGCCGCTAACTAACTCTAATAGCTTCAGCTACAATGGTAATCGCTTTTCCAATTGGTCTTGAGGAATATTAAGGGCTGGTAAAAGTCGTACCTTATTTTTAGCAGATAAGCATACTACGCCCTTTTCAAGACATTTCGCAATGACTGCTTTTGGATCTACTGTAGTTTCAATACCAAGCATAAGGCCCATGCCGCTCACACCTAGAATACCAGGTTTGCCTGCTAAGGTAGTTTTTACATAGTCTCCTTTTGCTTTTACAGAATCTAAGAATTCTGGTGTTAAACGATTAATGATAGTATTGCCTGCTGCCGCACAGTTGGATTGCCACCAAAGGTTGTAGCATGTACCAGCATTTAACATATTGCATCTTTTCATTAAATAATGTAGCGCCCATAGGAAGGCCACCTGCTAAACCTTTTGCAGTAGATACTACATCTGGCTCAATGCCAAATTGTTGGTATGCATATAGGCTACCAGTACGACCATTACCAGTTTGAACTTCATCGATTAACACGAGTTGATCGTGTTCATGAGCATATTTTGTTACCGCTTGTACGAACTCTTTATCCAAGGCATAACGCCACCTTCACCTTGAATAGGTTCCATCGATGATGGCACAAACTGCAGTATTATCAAAGCGCTTTTTAAGGCCGTCAATATCATTGGCTGGGGTATAAATAAAGCCTGTAAATGGGAAGAAATGTTGATGGAATACATCTTGGCCTGTAGCAGACAAGGTAGTAATAGTACGACCATGGAAGCTATTAACCAAGGTGACGATGACATGACGACCTTCACCATATTTGTCATGGCTATATTTACGAGCTGCTTTGATGGCACATTCATTAGACTCTGCACCAGAGTTGGAGAAGAATACCTTCTTCATACCTGTCTTAGCGCATAGTTGTTTTGCCAATTCAATTTGTGGTAAAGAATAGTATAAATTAGAAATGTGGTTCAATGCATGAGATTGTTTTGTCACAGCCTCTGTCCATTCATCATCATCGACACCAAAGGCGGTTACGCCAATACCAGAACCAAGTCGATGTATTCTTTACCATCTACGTCCCATAAAAGAGAGCCTTTACCCTTTTCAAAACATACGTTAAACCGGCCATACGTATTGGCTATATATTCTTTATCTTGTTGTTCAAAATCGATTGTATTACTCATTACATCCTCCGAACGTACGGTCGCGCCGTCGTCTATCTATGTGAAAGGTAACGCTGGTAATAAACAATTACCATCATTATACCTACTATATTACTTTACAAACATAGTGCCAAGACCTTCATCAGTCAATAGCTCAATAAGAATAGCATGTGGAATCTCACCATTGATGATAAATACCTTTTGAGCTCCTGATTTGATGGCCTCTAAGCAGCAATAATCCACTTTTGGGATCATACCGCCAGCGATAATCCCCTCTGCTTTTAATTGATCCGCCTCTGCCATAGTGATTTTAGAGATTAGAGAACTAGGATCATGCACATCTCGTAATACACCATCAATGTTTGTCATAGCCACCATTGTTTCCGCCTTAAGGGCACCGGCAATTTTTGCGGCTACCGTATCAGCATTGATATTATATGTCTTGCCATCAGCCCCCATACCAATGGAAGAAATGACAGGAATATATCCTCTACTGATAACATCATCGATAATACTTGTATCAATCGTATCGATAGAGCCTACATAACCAAGCTCATCATTTTGTTTATGAACTTGAATCATGTTACCATCGACACCACAGAGACCAACAGCCTTACCACCAAGGTCTGTTAAATCTGCTACAAGGCCTTTATTAACCTTACCGGCTAATACCATTTGTACTACCTCCATTGTCGCTTCATCAGTGACACAAGCCATTTGCAAAACGGGATTCAATTTTCATGGCATCTAGTGTGCTTTATTAATAGCAGGACCACCGCCATGAACGAGCACAACTTTTACCTACCAATTGAGTAGCATTAAATCCTTCATAACGGATTTTTTTAATTCTTCATCAATCATGGCATTGCCGCCGTATTTAACGACTACGTACTGATCTGTATATTGTTTAATATATGGAACGGCCGCAGTTAAGATATGCGCCCGCATTGCATTTGTTACGTCCTTCATAGTTCCCTCTCTAACCTAGTGCTAGGCCTGTATCCTCAGGCAAACCTAAAGCAATGTTCATACATTGAACAGCAGCACCAGAGGCACCTTTGCCTAAATTATCGAAAATAGCATGAACCATAATGCGTTCATCGTTGCCAGTCACATAGATTTTCACGCTATCTGTGTTGCTCAATTGATTTGCATTTAACATGCCGATATTACTGTTCTCAGTAAATGGTACGACAGTAATAATCGGGCTACCTTTATAAAAGTTTTCCAATGCCTGTTGCACTGTCTCAATGCTTATTGGCTTTTGACATAAACGACTGTGAATACCTACCGTTACTTCCATGCCAGAATAATAATCATCAACGATAGGAATAAAAATAGGCGCTTCACTAAGACCACACACATGCTGGACTTCAGGCAAGTGCTTATGTTGTTGACTAAGACCATATTGACGCGGTGCATAGAGGAAATAATCCTTCGGTTCACTTTCATATTGGCCAATCATCTTTTTACCACCACCGCTATAGCCTGTTAAGGATGTGATAGTGAAAGGATACTCTGTTGGTACAAGACCAGCTTTTACAAGAGGTGCAATACAAGCAATCATCCCACTCGCATGACAACCAGGGTTAGCAATATGTTTTTTAGTAGCGATGGCTGTTTTATAATCCGCACCGAGCTCTGGGAAACCATAAGACCAATCAGCAGCCGTTCTAAATGCAGTCGATGTATCAATTACCTTACATGGTAATTCACCGATAGCGGCCATGATTTCTTTAGATGCCACATCAGGCAAGCAGAGAAATACAATATCTGCCTCTTTAGCTACCTCTTTAATAGCCTCTACATTTTTACGATCCTCATCAGCTGTAGCTAATAGCTCTATATCTTTTCTATCGGATAACCGTTCATGAATTCTTAAACCTGTTGTGCCTTCATGACCGACAATAAATACTTTATAGGGTGTCATAGTAAACCTCAATTCTCACCTATTGGTGACTCACACCTATTTATATAACTCTCAGTTATTACTTTCAGCGATTATAAATAGGAAACAAACTATACGATTCATCACCTTCTAGGGAGATGAAATTATTTCAAAGGATAGTCACTAAATGTAGCAACCATAACAGCTTTGATAGTATGGAGACGATTTTCTGCTTCTTGGAAGGCTAAGGAGTTTGGACCTTCAAATACCTCTTCCGTTACCTCAATACCATTCATGCCGAACCGTTCAAAGATATCTTTACCAACTTGAGTTTCCGTATTGTGGAATGCTGGCAAGCAGTGACAGAATTTGGTATTTGGATTACCAGTTAATGCCATCATTTCTGCATTTACTTGGAATGGTTTAAACGTATTGATACGTTCTTCCCACATATCGTATGTATCACCCATAGTTACCCATACACCTGTATAGATTACATCTAAGCCTTTAACACCTTCCGCTACGTTATCTGTACATGTAATGGTAGCACCTGTTTCTTTTCGCAACTTTCAAACATTCTTCATAGAATGGCCCTGCAGGCCAGTATTGTTTAGGCCCGATAAGTCTGAAGTCCATTCCCATTTTAGCGGCGCCACTCATTAAGGCATTACACATATTAGATTGACCATGTCCCACATAAGCGAAGGAAATTTCATTCAATGGTTTATCAATATTTTCTTGAAGTGTCAAAAAATTCGCTAATGTTTGTGTTGGGTGGTCCATATCGGTAAGGCCATTCCAAACAGGTACGCCAGAATAATCAGCGAGTGTATCTACATCGGCTTGATCAAAACCTCTAAACTCGATGGCATCATACATAGATCCTAGAACACGAGCTGTATCTTTTAAGGATTCTTTTTTATTCATTTGGGAACCTGTAGGGCCAAGATATGTTGTATGAGCACCTTGGTCCGCACCCTACTTCAAGGCACAACGTGTCCGTGTAGAGTCTTTTTCAAAAATTAATGCAAAGTTTTTACCTACTAATGTTTTTATTTCTTTGCCTGCTTTTTTATCGGCTTTTAATTTTGCGGCTAAGTCCAAGAAGTATTTAATTTCTTCTGGTGTGTATTGAAGCATTGTTTTAAATGATGTATATTGTAAACTCTTCATGATAACCTCTTATTTCAAACTACTTATTTAACTACTTTTCTTGTAAAAATTCGGCGGCAATGGCAGACATCATTGTTATACCAGGTTCTAGGATGCTTTCATCAATGGTGAAAGCATCATTATGCAAGGCCGGATTACCTTCAAATCCAGTACCTAACCAAAGGAAAGCACCTTTTATTTTATGAAGATACGCGGAGAAGTCCTCTGCTGCCATGGACGGGAAATTCAGGATGTACTACAGCTTCTTTCCCAAGATATTTCTCTACAATAGATGTGGCATAATCGATGGCCTCCGGATCATTGATAGTAGCACCATGACCACGTTTATAATCTAAGGTACTCTCTGTTTTTAATAACATATCGAGAGCTTGTAAACTTTCACCAAGACGTCGTTCTATATAATCCCGTTTTGCTGGTTCATAAGTACGACAAGTACCTTCTAGATATACATCGCCACAGCCTACATTGTATCTGTCGCCCCCCTTGATAACACCGATGGTACATACTAGATTTTCCATTGGATTTGTTTCACGAGCCACAATAGATTCTACGTTTACAATCCAGTTTGCGGCTGCTACGATAGCATCTACCCCATTATGAGGCTCCGCTCCATGGGTCGATTTCCCTTTAATATGGACGAGGAAGTGATCCGATGCAGCCATCAAATTACCTTTTTTTAGACCTACCGTACCAACCGGTAATTGTGGCCATACATGAAGGCCATATATTTCATCTACATCATCAAGAATGCCGCTATCTACAATACCTTGTGCACCTGGGAATAATGCTTCCTCTTCGGAAGGTTGGAATACGAGCTTTACGGTGCCATGTAATTGATCTTTAATAGACTGTAAAATGGCTGCGGCACCAAGCAAAATTGCAATGTGGCTATCATGACCACAAGCATGCATAACGCCGTCATTTTCTGATGCAAATGGCAATCCTGTAGTTTCATGTATAGGTAAGGCATCTATATCAGCACGTAATGCAATAACTGGTCCAGGTTGAGCTCCTTCGATTTTACCGATAACGGCATAATCAGAAACATCATTTACAAAAGGAATTCCTAATTCACCAAGAACCTTTTGAATAAATAAGGATGTATTTTTTTCTTCACCAGATAATTCTGGATGACTATGAATATGTCTACGCCATGCTACAACTTGTTCTTTATATTGTGCGGCATATTTCTTGATCAAATCTTGTAATGTATTCATTACTCTATCTCCTTTATACACTATATGTATATTTTATACATTATTATCGTATTTTTATAACTTATGTACGTATTATAATACTATCAGTCGTTTTATTCAAGTTTTATACAAATTTTCTGTATTTTTATTTGTTATGCTATGAATTAATTTTTATCATAGTCCTTAGAACTGTAATTTACATGAACTTAATTTAGCATATAAAATATCTAATAAATATATAATTATCATTTATATGTTTACCTATTTAAACTATAAATGAGAGAAAACTATTTGTATAAACACACAAAAAAGACACCTTTCAAAGAAGGTGTCTTTTGCTTATATATTCTTATATTCTTGTGCTTCTATTTCTCTATAACCGACTCATCTAGCTGTGTACCGTCTGATAAGAAAGCTTTTACTATTAATTTATTCGGTGTAACAGTCATCGTCATATAGTTATTCTTATCTCGATCTGGTGCCACATATACATCTAAAGGATGTTCTTTCCACTTAGGACGACGAGCATCTCCGGCAATACCAGTCAGAATATATAATGGTCCCGAAGCATCTCGATCAAAGTTACGTACATGCCCTCTATTACGATAAGAATGTAAATGAGCTGACAACACTAAATCTACATTAAACTCATCAAAGATAGGCATAAACAATACGCCCTCTTCGTTGAATCCTACATCACGACTTGCGCCAGGGCGGTCAAAGGCATATTGGAATGGATCCCGATGCATGAGAACTACAGTCCACTTTTTAGTATGAGCTGCTAAATCTTGACGTAGCCACTGAACCTCTACATCGTACAAATCAGGATGATGAGTATCATGATTATCTTCATGATTGCTTTCATAAAGTTGCGTATCTAATACAACATAATGAACATCACCGAAGTCATAGGAATAATAACGACGATTAAAAATTTCATTCCCATTAGGCGGTACTGCGAAGTAATTTAAATACGCATAAGGCTCGCGCATTTTCCAATCTAATGTATACATCTCATGATTGCCTAAGGTCGTTGCTAACGGCACATTAGCACTCAATGGTCTTATGGAATTCAACCAAGTGCGCCATTGATAGTCTTGTTCCCCATTATCTACAAGGTCCCCCATGCTAATATACAGGGCTGTCCTTGGATTGCGATGTGCTGAGTCCTTTACAATCTCTTCCCATTGAGAATAATCCCCCGACTGAGAGTCTGGATATATGAGCACATCATAAACACTAGCGCCAGCCGTTTCCAGGGAGTACCAATCACTACGGCGATCACTGCCATACCCAACACGATACTCATACTTTGTTTTAGGTGTTAACCCTGTCAATGTGGCCTCATGGATATAGGTAGTGCTACCGTCATCGGTAAAAAGCTTTATCCGTTGCCCCTTATCGTTTGAGTATTTTCAGAACCTGCTAGACGATACTCTATTACCGCATCAGCTTCGCTGCTATCTGATTGCCACATAATAGTACGGCTTGTGCTATTATCTTGAGCTACAATTTGTCGAATGTAACGACTTTCAGAATCGAGGAGTGGCTTTATTTCTTGACCACTTACAACAGCCGCTGTTCTAGCTATACGACTCTGTATAGCATCTCGATATGTATATCCACCTACAGAAATAGCTACCACAGATACAATAGCTATAATTGTTTTTAATAATTTACTTTTATTCATATAGTTCCTTTATGTAAATATGTATTAAGTACTAATATGAACACATTATAAAACTTACACTGAGCTTTAAGTCAAATAAGATTTTTCTATACGTCTTGAACATCTACGTTTCTATATCTAGCAGAAATACATCCCAACATATTTAATTGCGGTATATTCCACTCATTAGGTAAATAGATATTACATGTAAGCTCATCGCCTATAGAATTATTAGCTATAAATTGATAGCGCCCTAATTCTTCATTACTGTATACTCTTTCAATCTGATTTAAAGTAGTGTCACCCCAAAATCGACTAAATTCATTCCAAATAGTTTCTGCATCAGCTTGAGATAGCTCAACTAGTAAACTATATTTTATGCCAACTTTGCAGCGTTTTTTTAAGCCCTTTTCATCAGCACTACATACCTTTGTCGCCCCCTTTTCAAAAGACCATTCTAGCCCATCTAATGATAGAACTTCGGTGGAAATAAGATCTTTAAAATTTGAAAAATCTCCCAGAAAATGTTTACACGCTACCTCAAATGTATCTAATCTATCTATATTGCTCAATTCACAATACCTCTTTTAAAGTATTTACCTACTATTTTTCGTAATATTGTTTCATTTGTGTATAGCCATTAACGATGACTTCAATTTCACCTGTTCTAGGATGGAAGATAAGACCGTGAATAGGTACGTCTTTCGGAATCAAAGGATTCATACGCAATTCGTCTACAGTGTCTTCTACATTTTCAGCAGGGTGTGTAAATCCATCAGCCCAGTGTTCCATTTCTTTACGGACCATATGAATCGCTTCTGGTGCAATACCACGAGCCAACATTTTTTCTGTTAGATCTTTTGCCGTAGTTTTTGCCATACCACATTCGTGATGACCAATGATAAAGATTTCGTTAACTCCTAGCTCATAGATACATACAAGTAAGCTACGTACAACGCCATCAAAGGGACCTGTAATACAGTTCCCTGCAGTCTTTACGATTTTCGCTTCACCGCGTCCAATATCCATGGAATCTTCTAAGAAGTTAACAAGACGTGTATCCATACATGTAACAATTGCCATTTCACGACTAGGCATTTTACTACACTTTGTATCTGTATCTACATAACCTGTATTTTGATCTTCTACATATTCTCGATTATGGGCTAAAATATCATCTAATAAGCTCATAGTACCTCCTATATAAAAAGACCTTGGCATACAACCAAGGTCTCTATATCAATAATGGTCGATATAAATATTATATCATATTCAGTTGTACCCATTCTAAATCACTACCAGTTTAGATCATTATCCTCCAGAAAATAGATTTAGAATAATTAAGTTAAGACTTATCTATCAGGTGTAGATAGTGCTTCGATAGCTACGCTACCACCGCGTACAACTTCAATGCGATTAACGAACATATCTTTAAATAGAGCAATCATGTCGTTATTTTTAGATACTGTTTTTACACATTGTACGAGAACAGATTTGCGGTTATAATCGACTACCAACAAGTCAAAGGTTTGAGCAATGCGGAAGATTTCTTGTTTATCTGCTTCTTTGCAGCTGTTCACCTTAATAAACAATAGTTCTTTTTTTGTAATCCGCATATCTGTAAAGTCGATAACCTTAATCACCTCTACACTGCGATTAAGCTGTTTAATAATTTGTTCGTATGTCAAATCATCGCAAGTGAGCTCAATGGTCATACGAGACATGGTATGATCTTCTGTCTCTCCTACAGTCAATGTATCAAGGTTATAATTTTTACCTGCGAAGAGGCCTGAAATTTTAGCCAATACGCCGATTTGGTTCTCTACATACGCTGAAATACAGCGTTTTTCCATATGTAATTCCATAGCCCCTCCTATTTTTTATCCTTTAATAACATATCGCTTAAAGACTTGCCCGCTGGTACCATTGGCAAAACATTGAGTTCTGTTGGAATGATAAACTCGAGTAGGGTTGGACCATCTTTTGAAAGTATCTGCCAATTGGAAGCCTTTTTCGATATCCTCTACCTTAGTAATGCGCATTGCCTTTGCACCATAAGCTTCTGCCAATTTCACGAAGTCTGGCACATATTCAAACTCATCATTATCAATGATATCTCGTGTAACAATAGAGCTTTCATCCATCATCAAATTCGTACAAGCATATCGTTTGTCGTAGAACAATTGTTGCCATTGACGTACATTACCAAGGAATCCATTGTTTAATACAATAAGCGTTACACAGGCAAACGGTAATGCATAGCTGTGGCAAATTCTTGGATATTCATTTGTACGCCACCATCACCACAGATAGCAAATACGCGCTTATCTGGATTCCCCATTTGAGCACCTAGTGCTGCAGGGAAGCCATAGCCCATAGTTCCTAAACCGCCAGAAGTCAACATTTGGTGTTGTCCTTGTACCTCTAAGAACTGAGTAGTCCATAGTTGGTTTTGACCTACGTCAGTAGTAACAATTGGGCGATCGTAGTGATTATTGATGTAGTCAATGACTGTTTGAGGTGTTAAACCTTCTTCATCAGCTTGTGTTACAGGACGTTCTGCTTTAAGCTGTTGCAGTTGTTCAGGCCATTCACCAAGATCATGAGGTTCAATATATTCCAATAATTTTTCAATAGCTAATTTAGCATCTGCTACGATTGGAATATCTACCTTAATATTTTTAGAAATAGATGCTGCATCCACATCAATATGGATAATCTTACAATTTTGTGCAAAGGTACTTAATTTACCCGTAATGCGGTCATTGAAGCGAGTGCCAATGAAATCATTACATCACAATCTGTGAGTGCCACATTAGGGGCATAGCCACCGTGAATCCCTACATTACCGAGGTATAGAGGATGACGTGTATCTACCGCACCTTTCCCCATCAAGGTTGTTACAACAGGAATCCCTGTTTTTTCAACTAAATCCATCATAAGCTGGTTGGCCCCACTAATGCTGACGCCACCACCTAATAGGAACAGTGGTCGCTTAGCCTTAGAAATGATGGAGCAAGCCTTTTTAACTTGCCCTACGTGAACAGCCATATTCGGTTTATAACTGCGAATATTAACCTCTGTAGGATATTCATCAGATCCCATCGTCTTTTGAATATTTTTAGGAATATCTACAAGTACAGGGACCTGGACGACCGGTACGAGCAATGTAGAAAGCTTCTTTCAAAATGCGCCCTAAGTCTTTACGATCACGCACAGTGACAGCATATTTACAAATATTACGAACGATACCAACTGTATCCACCTCTTGGAAGGCATCATTGCCCATAAGACCTAAGTCTACTTGGCCTGTAATACAAACGAGAGGCACACTATCTGCATAAGCAGTAGCAATACCTGTTACAAGATTGGTAGCACCTGGTCCAGAGGTTACCATACAAACTCCTACCTTACCCGTGCTACGAGCATACCCATCAGCAGCATGAGCTAACGCTTGCTCGTGACGAGGCAAAATAACCTTTACCTGATCTTGTTTATATAATTCATCCATAATATCAATAGTAGCACCCAGGATAGTTAAATAAGATTTCTACCTCCTCTTGAAGGGCTTTTACCAAATACTGCGCGCCTGAAATCATAGGTGCCTCCTTAACTATGTAAAAAATGCATATTGCATTCTCAATATTCTCATTAGATATATCCTAAAAAATTGAATATCTTATATAGATGTGATATACTCAGTAGTATACCATATATTGTGGTACATGAGTATGTATAAAATCTCAAATTATGTAAGTATATGTTGATTCTATCTGGAAAGGACTGTGTAACATGAAAGAAATCTTAGGTTTCCACTTAATCGGTTGCCCTTACTGCGAAAACGCATTCCGCGCTATCGATGAACTCGTTGCAGAAAACCCTGCATACGCAGATATTCATATTAACTGGGTTGAAGATCAAGATGCTCACGAGCTCTTCAAAACTCATCCATATGAATACTATCCAAACTTGTGGTTTGACCTCGACAAACAATACGAGGCTCAACCTGGTGAAAGCTATGAACAAACAAAAGCTTTAATCAAAGCTGTATTGGACAAAGCAATCGCGTAATCTAGTATTACATAAAAATGTGATAAATCCATTAAGAAAGAGGCTAGCAGTGCTAGCCTCTTTTTTTGTCTTTCCATTCAAGATACATATGTTTAATTACTTGATCGGTGATACAAATAACATTCTAGGCCCACCATATCGCATGATTTCACGTATCTTTTCACGATATGTTGGTCCATAGCAATGTGTTTTACATACTGCAAAGGTTTTACTTCCCATATGTGGACATACATCAATACGATGCTCTGCATAATGCCAAACGTCTTGGCACTCCTCACATAGTTCACCTTTAGGCGTGTGTTGTTTATCACGACAATAGATGCCAATAATTTGGTACATAGTTTTAGTTCTAACTTACGTTTTCTCATCAACTGTCATGTTTCTCTCTATTTCATAGACCATGAAACCCAAGCCATCTTATCAACAGTCTTATTATGGATTTCTCCATCAATAGCTAGTGGCTCAATGAGATTTCTAATCTCTTCTTTCATATCATCCATTGCGCCCCAGCCGTTATTATGAAGTCGCATAGTAAAGTAATTAACAGCCTTCTCAAGAGACATAACCTCTGTTTCAGGAACCGTTTTATAAGTTACTTTCACATTATGCCCCATCTCATGGATAGTATCTAAGCACTCTTTCATCTTTCCATCCCAAGGGAAATGAATCGCGACCAAAGAAATGTTCAGATAACATATCTACCGTTTCATCACTGCGCTCACTAAAAGCGATCCACAAGCATTTATCATGACTGCTGCTTGCATGGCGCGAATGTTTTCTACATCAAACATGATCGGGCAGAAAATGCTATACGCCAAGTCGAAACTCTTATCCCAACTGAGTTCTCGACGTGTTTCATCAGACCAAGGTGCGATATATAAACTCAAATCAAGACCTTCTGCCTCTGCTAATTGTTTAGCACCACGAATCATACCATCAGATAAATCTATACCTGTTGCCTTATAGCCTTCACGAGCCAATCCTAATGCATAGTCACATACACCACAGCCAATATCAAGGGTACAACCGTCTTTAGGGGGCAAAAGATTTTCATCCTTCAAGAAGGATAAAAACTCTGTAACCTGCGCCTTACGATCGTCCCGATTGTGCATTTCTACAAAGTAATTAGATCGATTATTCCACGCATCTTGCTCATTACGCCAAGTTTCGTCGACGGTGAGTTCTTGTATTCTATTTGTCATTCTATCTCCTCTGTATCACTACATCAAAACTATTCAATGATACAATTTAGTACTTTATTAATCTTAATTAGATAATTTATATGTTATTCATCACGTCCTATATGCCTAGTGTTCCAGCTAGGATGTTCAGATTTTCATAAGGACATTTTTATTGTACATCATTCTCAAAATAAAATGTGTTACTCAAATCACATTTACACGTTATCTTGATATTATTAAATATATATTTTTACATAAATGCTATATTAGACGGTATTTTCAAAAACAAAAAACTCCACTCAACGAGTGGAGTCTTTTATCTCTCATTTTACAAATAGATTTATATACTATCTACTCATATACATCAATTGAATATATGATTACTTCTCTTCTTGTTTCTCTACTGAAGCAGACGCCTCTTCAATTTTAGGAGCTTCTGTTTCAGTTTTCTCTTCAGTCTTTACACTCTCATTATTAGAAGAAGATTCACGCTCTTGTTTAAGATGTTCTTCTCTCTTCGCTTGTGCTTCTTGCTCGCGTTTTTCAAAGGATTCTCTAATTTTATCTGTTGTATCCTTCAACTTGTCTGTGCCCTTTATAGCAAGATCTTTAATTGCTTCTGGATCAGCACCACTAAATTCGGCTAAAGCCTCTTCATTATTTGGATCAAAGAATGGGGCCTGTTTAAATCCCAATAAGGATGCTACAAATACCATTGGAATTTGAGCAATCTCACTATTATACTCTTTTACTTGGAAGTTATAAGTCTCACGTTTATTAGAAATGAACGTTTCATTTTCACTAATCGCTTCTAAGAATTTACTATATTGAGTATTGGCTTTTAACTCTGGAAATTGATTAGCTAAAGCTGTAATATTTTGAACTGCTTTTGCTGTTTCACGAGCCATATCTACAAAGTTATCAGACACTTTTAATTGAATTAATTTTTCATAATCATCATACTCATTTACAAGACCTGTAAACTGATTAACAATAGCTACTTTTTTCTCGTAAGCAATGATAATATTGGCACGTGCCTCTTTAATCTCTACAGTCAATTTTTGTAGTAAATTGTATTGCTTAACAAAAAAGAAAATTAAGAATATAATTATAAAAAATATAAGCGTAGAAAACATAGAACTCTCTCCATTTCGATTACAAATAACCATACAATTTTGAGAATATTATACATATGAAAGATATAACCAATATGAAATTTCATTCATGAAAAGATATGAATTTATCAATCTCCAATCATTACTCGATATACTGGCAATCCATCTACCGTTTCTACATATTCTAATCCTTCAAAAGAATCCATTCCTTCTACTATTTTATTGGCAACTTGATTATGAATTTTCCTTAATAGTTCTACATTAGTAAAATATTTTCTATTATCTGCGCTTAACTCGACTTTAATATCAGTTTGAAATACACCATCAATGCGATTCTCTTCATCTAAATCATTTATATCAACAATATGCTCATTACTTCGTAGCTGTTCAGATCCAATAATGAAAGCTTCACGTAGCCCCTAATTTCTTCTCTAATAATTTTCTTGTTTCCCTCTTGAGTAAAGGCTTTTTTAATCCCGAAAAACACAGCAATGGTGGGAATCAACATAACAGCCAAAAGAGGTAGAATAGTTCGTGCATGTATTTCCATTCGTTTCTCTCCTATTACTAAAGTTAATATAGCTGTTTCATATATTATTTTTCTTTATTATAATAAAGAAAAGGAGGCTTTGAAAGTATGGGAAAATATATAATAATCCTTATGTTTCTATTGATCGCTATTGCTGTAGTTTTTGCTACTTATAACTTATCTATAATCAGATCTATGCCTCCTGAGGAGCGTTATAAACTTCTTTACTTTAAGGATGATCAAGTCTCTATAGGCATTGGCTTAGTAAGAAGAACATTTAAATTAAGCGATATTCGTGAGGTACGTTTTTCTAAAGGAAAACAATTCCGTAGTATGGGTAGCTGGGCCGGCAGAATGCAAATTTGTAAACTAAATGGTAAAACAAGCCGTTGGATAGAATTTGATGGTACTGTCTATTACAAAAAGATGGTATATATAACTAATGAAGAAATCATTGATAAATCAATAGACTTACTGATGAATGAATTCCAATCAAGAGGTATTCGTTGTACTAAATATAGATGCTAACATATAATTTTCTAAACTATACCTCAACCTAAAGAATAAAGATATCAAGCTAAAGAATAAAGACAAAAAAGGCTTCCTCGAAATTTCGAGAAGCCTTTATTTGGTGCGCCTAGCAGGAATCGAACCTGCGCACCCGGTTCCGGAGACCGGCGCTCTATCCCCTGAGCTATAGGCGCATGAATACCTAAAAATTATACCATATTACGCTATGGTTCGATAGTATAAAGTATAAAGCAAGATAGTCTGTATATAGAAAAGACCTTACTATTAAATCAATTCAAGATTGGAATAACTATAGTTAAACTCAATCACTATTGCTACATCATCTAATAGTAAGGTCTTTATATTTATATTTTTTCTTTAATCAACGCTAATAGAGCATCACAGCTACGACTGACATCATCATAGGTTTCATCAAAATTTCCCGTATACCAAGGATCCTTTACATCACGGCTTTCACCAACAAAAGACATGGCCTTATACACCTTAGCATCTACGTCATCCCCAATAATACGTTTTAAATTACGTCCATTATTTTCATCCATAATAATGAGGTAATCGAAGTTATGATAGTCATCAACAGTCACTTGACGAGCCTTGCGACGAGTATAGGGAATACCCATTTCATCTAGTTTCTCTTTGCTTAGTCCCATAATGAGTGTCGTTTCCTATCTCCTCACGAGATGTGGCGCTGCAGACTCAACGTAAATAGAATCGCTAAGTCCAGCTTTCGCAACGATATGCCTCATATAAAACTCAGCCATCGTTGAACGACAAATATTACCATGACAAATGAATAAAATTTTAACCATCATAACTCCTATAGTACCTAACCAAGCGCTAAGGTATTAACGTACAAAGTTCGTAGATACTTTTTTCTCTGTATCTGGATATGGTACACCTTGTTCCTTAGCTACAGCAAAGCTACGCATCATCCAAACCATATTTCTAGCCAAGTTGCGCATTGTTTGCATACCTTCTTCATCTTGCTTAGCATCTTCGGCTACTAGACCATGGCTAATATTCCAATATGTAGAGCCTGCAATTGGCATTTGAGAAATACCAAAGTATTTATTAAGTACATCAAAGGAAGCCGTTGTACCACCGCGACGAGCTACGGCGATAGATGCACCTGGTTTAAAGGCAAATGGATTTGGCTTTACACTTTCTGCACTAAAGAATACGCGATCTAAAAAGGATAAAATACGTCCACTCGGATGTGCATAATATACAGGTGTTGCAAAGATAAAGCCATCTGCATCCTTCGCTTTTTCTACAAAGGCATTTACATCATCATCCTTAAATACACATTCACCATGTTCAAAACAATAACCGCATTGAATACAATCTCGAATCGGCTTATTACCAAGTTGAATGACTTCAGTATCTACATTTGCCTCAGTAAAGACCTTTTGTACTTCTTTTATAGCTTGCATTGTTGTGCCATTCACATGACTACTACCATTTACGATTAAAACTTTCATATTATATCCTCCTAACTCTTACTTAAGAAGTTACATATTAACTAGCCTCTATATACTATCATAGAAATACAAAATTGTTAAAGTCTGCCTATCACAGCAAGCCAGTTAATATTTGTCTATTTGCCGATAAAGAATAATTCACATAAACACTTTTACAAAAAAACTCTGTAGCAAGCTCAATTCAAGCTACTACAGAGTTTTCATATGCCTAATTTAAAAGTTATGTCTAACGCCTGCATCGATACGCCATGTATTATCTATAGTAGCACCAAAGTTTTTAGTGAATGTACCATATAGATATGTACTAGGACGAACGCTCCAAGAACCGCCGATTTCCGCATCAAGCCATGTATCCTTTAAATCTACAGTTGTTTGTACTGTTGGATTACCTGGTGCAGAATATGTAGTATTTACCTTACCAGAGAATTCATGAGCTAGTGCTAGTTTTGCAAAGATATTAGATTTTTCTGTTTCTTTACCAATACCAATACCAAGTCTACCTACCGCAGAGTTTACAGCATCAGATTTCACATGCATGGATCCGCCGCCTGCAATAGTTGCATCATAGGATACACCATTTAAACGCCCTAGAATAAATTCTACACTAGGGTCGATATAGAAACCATTTTGTTTTTTAATACGTTTGCCATATTCAGCACTCAAGGATGTACCAAATGTATGGTAGTTACCATTCAAACGTTGGCCACTAATTGAGTTAAGGCTATAGTCGTTGGATAATCTATTACCACGAGCGATGATATCAATATACCGACCATCATCATGTTGCTTTGTACCATATAAGGCTATACCGCCAAGCTTACCGTCGCCACTGCCGTTGGCATAAGAGTTGCTAGATGTGCTGTAATCTAGGGCACCGCCAAAAATCCAGCCATTGGAGGCTTTATGATCATACCCGATTTGTACGCCATTGTATGTCATATGTGCATCAGCACCATCTGTAATCTTAGATTTACCACCTATATATTTAGCCCATACTCCTTTATCTGTATTAGCTAGACGAAGGTCACCTAAACGACGTTGTAAATTATTAGTATTATTTTTCCACGCCATAACTGTTGAAGTAAGGGCAGATTTTGTGCCACCTACGAGCGATGATTCACTAGCACGAACAACTTTTGTTGTATCATCTACAACGAGATGACCTTGAGAATCAAAATGATCTGCCCCTAGGTCTGCTACAGCACCAGGTGTAGTAACACCTTCATTAATTTGAACTGTTGTGCTAAGCTTCTTATCATTGCCTGTGTATTGTAATTTCTCAGCTAATGCTTGAATATCCTTTTTGTAGCTTGCATCGTCGATGGTATTACCGGAATGGTCGCCTTGCATTGTAATATGGCTATTATCCGCCGCATGTTCAACGATGATTTGCCCTTTTCCTGTATCACTAGCCGGCACACCAGATTTATAAATAGTATTCACATAACCGCTATAGTTCTGAATTGTTATAGGCCGCGCATCGATAGGATGAATGTTACCTACTGCAGTTGGGTTAACACCACCTACAAAATTACGAACCTTACTGCCCTTGTATAGGTATGCTGCATTATCCCCTGATGGACGTTCTTTTTTAGGTGTAGGGCGCTCTATACCAATCCACTCATTATTCCAAGTAGCACCATTTTGTAAGTAAATATCTGCACCAGAATTATGAGGATTTTTATTGCTTTCAGCATATTCATTTAATACAGCACCTGTGAGGCTAGAATTTGGTGTTGTGAAAGCTAAACCTACATTCGTCGGTTCTTCATTATGGTTTGGATCGCGACCATAGTCCTTATCGATTAAGCCTACATTACCAACAACAACCAAGTCATGAGTGCCTGGATGTTTGCCATCAGCGCCTGCATTAACATATACATCCCCTTCTTCTGCTACTACAGAATAGGTATCAGATGTTTCTACAGGATGAGTGATAATCTTACCGCCTCCATCAACAAGGATATGACCTCGTTGATTGACTTGTAAACCAGAGCCGATAGCATCGATATCTACATTACCTTTCACATGAATATTAGTATCACCATAGTCTCGATCAGGGTTATCTTTACTTAGACGTGGTACCTTACCGCCATAACCAGCATAGACTGCACTCATATAATAATGACCTAATTCTCGCTTCGATGCTGGTGCATCATTCTTTAATCGTACAATAAGGTCTTTATCTACCGTTAGTTGTGAACCAAAGCCATTATAAATACCTGTAACATTCTTACTTTTACCAGCCTCTGTTAAACTTTTACCATGTACATTAACTGTTAATGTATCCTCTATGTGTTTAACCTCAGGTTGCGTTTGTACTGGTGACCCCATTGTTAAACCCAGCAACTCCTCTGCTTTATCGCTTGTTACAGTAATTTCTGTTGCTATCGCAGAATAAGATATACCAGTTAAAACTAAAGCAGCCATCACAGCGGATAAATGGCGATGTAACTTCATAATAATCTCTCCTTTTACTTACCTTGTAGGTAAGCGTCCTCACAGAACACATTTACATTTTTATTTGCTCAAAATATAAAAAGACCCCCTTAGTCCAACTAAGGAGGTCTTCTATTAACTCACACACTCGGTAAGTACTAAAATTACTAATTATTATTCTTCAGGAGAAATAAGGAAGGACAATGCACTAAAGTATTTATTTTGTTCCCCTTTAGTTTGTGTAGGGAATGCAACTTCAACACCTACTACATTTAAGCCATCTGCTGTAACAGCTACAGTAGCTTTACCATTTTCATCGGCTTTAGCTTCACCAGTTAAATCATTTACTAAATCTTTGATAAGAGGTGCATTCGCATATGGTTTACCATCTTTAAACACTTGGATTTCATAGGTATCACCTTTTCTTAATGTCAATGGATTAACAGAAGGTACAATTTGAATAAATGCATTCTTATCTACAAATGGTTTTGCTTGTGCATTCCAGTAATGAACATCATATTTGATAGCATGTGTACTCTTAACCGCACCAGGAACTTCGGTGATTGGTTTATGAATTGTTTTACCATCTTTAGTCTTAGTCCAGTAGCCATAATCGAAATTAGTTACAGTTACACCAAGATCTGCTGGTGGAACAATAGCTATATTTTTTTCATGCTTCACAACTTGTACTGGAATTTGTTTGCCTTGTACATCATATGCAGTAATATTTTTTACCATATCTGCACTATAAGCATTATCTACAGGACCCTCACCTAATACAAGTACTTTTTCATCTGTACGGTTAGCGAAGAACACACCATGTGCATCAACAGAAGAGCATACACAGCCTGCAGCTAAACCTACAGCAAATAAAGAAGCTAGAATTTTCTTATTCATAAGAACCTCCATAATCAATAACTTGTTTCAACAAACTTGATATTATTATACAGCCTTCCATACGTTTCGTATATACCAATACCCCTATAACTTAGTTAATATGCAGAGTTAGTATATACAACCATTTGTATACGAATCTAGCATTAATGATAAAATTATCATCAACTTTTCATAAGGATATAATATATAGGAATATGTTATAAAAATTTTATAATTTCGACAACAAAAAAGACGCCCCCATAGGAGCGTCGTTTTATATCACTAAGGATATTATTTTTTGTTTTTAGCAGCTTTCGCACGTGCGTTACGATCAAGGATTGTTTTACGCATACGAATACTTTCAGGTGTTACTTCAACGAGTTCGTCATCGTTAATCCACTCAAGAGCTTGTTCCAAGGAGAAGATACGAGGTGGAGTCAAGCGAACTGCTTCATCAGAGGAGCTAGAACGCATGTTAGTAACGTGTTTTTTCTTACATGGGTTAACATCCATATCAAGTTCACGAGTGTTTTCACCAATAACTTGGCCTGCGTACACGTCTTGGTTAGGACCAACGAACAATGTACCGCGATCTTGAACAGAGTTCAAGCCATATGGAGTAGTTTCGCCATTTTCAAATGCTACCAAGGCACCGCGTGTACGGGAAGGAATTTCGCCTTTGTATGGTGCATAACCATGGAATACATGGTTCATAATACCATTACCTTTTGTAGCTGTTAACAATTGTGCACGGAAACCGATCAAACCACGTGCAGAATTACGAATTCCATGCGAAGGTAACCAGCTAACTCAACCATGTTAGTCAATTCAGCTTTACGTTGACCAAGATTTTCCATTACAGTACCCATGAATTCTTGAGGTACGTCGATAGTCAATGCTTCTAATGGTTCGCACAATTTGTCGTTAATAGTTTTGAAAATTACGCGAGGTTTACCTACTTGTAATTCATAGCCTTCACGACGCATAGTTTCAATTAATACAGCCAAATGCAATTCGCCACGGCCAGATACTTTGAAACGCATCTGCAGAATCAGTTTCTTCTACCTTCATAGAAACGTTAGTTTCTACTTCGCGGAACAAACGATCACGTAAGTGACGGGATGTAACGAATTCACCTTCGCGGCCAGCGAATGGAGAGTTGTTTACGGAGAATACCATGGACAATGTTGGTTCGTCGATGGAGATGGATGGTAATGCTTCAGGATTTTCAGCATCTGCTACAGTTTCGCCGATATTGATATCGTCGATACCAGCGAACGCAATGATATCACCCATTTGTGCTTCGTCAGTTTCAACACGGTTCAAGCCATTGTATGTATATACACGACCGATTTTCGCTTTACGAGTGCTTTCACCAGTCATGATAGCTACTTGTTGGTTAGGTTTCATTTTACCGCGAACGATACGGCCTACTGCGATTTTACCGATGAAGTTATCGTAATCAAGTGTAGTAACCATGAATTGAAGAGGACCTTCCAAATCACCTTGTGGTGCAGGAATTTCTTCGATCAATGTTTCAAACAATGGTTCCATATTTACAGCTTCGTCATCCCAGTTAGTTTTAGCCACACCAGCACGAGCAGATGCGTATACTACAGGGAAATCTAGTTGGTCATCATCAGCTTCAAGTTCCATGAACAATTCAAGTACTTCATCTTCAACCTCTTTAACGCGTTGGTCAGGACGGTCAATTTTGTTGATAACAACGATTGGTTTCAACTTTTGTTCTAAAGCTTTACGCAAAACGTATTTAGTTTGAGGCATTGGACCTTCGTAAGCATCTACGAGAAGCAATACGCCGTCAACCATGTTAAGTACACGTTCTACTTCGCCGCCGAAGTCAGCATGGCCTGGAGTATCAACGATGTTGATTTTAATGCCATCATGCATAACAGCAGTGTTTTTAGACAAAATGGTAATACCGCGTTCACGTTCCAAGTCGTTGGAGTCCATTACGCGTTCTGCTACTTTTTCATTTTCACGGAACACATGGCTTTGTTTTAATAACGCGTCCACCAAAGTAGTTTTACCATGGTCAACGTGGGCGATAATCGCTACATTACGAAGATTTTCGCGAATCATAAGATCCTCCCTTTAATTCCTTTCAGTATATTCTATATCACATAGCGCTTGTAAAAGTAGCTATGTAGGTATATTCCCAAAATTGGCAACACTTAATTATAACGTAGTCTATAGAAAAAAGTCAAAGAAGTACAGGATTTCTAATCATGGCAATTTCTACATTTGATTATACTTTTGACTCATCTTATAGACCAATCATTGTTTTTGCCACCTATTTCTGTATTCTATAGCCCGCCTAGCAGATTTACGCAACAATGGAATTTGTTCATTCGTTAAATGAAAACAGAATTTAGGAATCATTTGTTCTATAATCTCTTCATCAGAGGCTTTCAAAATAAATTCTGGCTGTAGTATAGGTTCCAATTCATCAAGTCCAGGATAGTCTTTCCCGATGCTCCAATCATGATTCTTATTAAATGGGCACGAGTCTTGGCAATTATCACAACCTATAATCCACTCTTCCAACATATCTTCTGTTATTCCCTCTGGCATATTCCCATCACCAAAGGTATTGATATAAGAAACACATGTCATTGGATTCATCGTAAATGGTGCAGATAAAGATTTTGTCTTACAACCTTGCTGACATAAGTTACAAGAATCTGGGCACGGAGGAATATCCGTATCATGAATATATTCACAAGACTTATCTATTAAATAGGCTACCAATTCATAATTAGAACCTTTAGGACCATAAAAGAAATTATTTTTTCTATAAATTCCAAGGCCCGCGGCTACAGAAGCGGGACGCAGAGGGACAACACCAGCTGGCTTTGCGGTTTCACCACCAATATATTGAATATTTTGACTCTGTAACCATGTTTCAAAAGATTGTCTCCGTTTAAATTCAACACCATCAGGTATATTACTTAAAGATAATAGTAATCCTTTTGCATATCGATTCTGTAGCGAAGCAGGAAACTTATAATTTCCAAAATACTCGGTACAAACTACTATGGATTGTGCCCAATGATAATTTTCTTTTAATGCTAGAAAAGCTTTACTATGAGCATATACATCTTCACTTTCAGGTACATCTTCTAAACGCTTCGTCAACCGATCTTTATAAAAATCAAGTGCATCAAGAGGCACTATACCACAACTATCATAGCCACATGCTAGCGCTTTATCATGAATCTCTCGTGCCAATAAAGTATTCATATCATCGCCTCCTAAACATTGATTAACTATATAGTTATCATACTCTTTTACAGACTATAAAAAAAGATTTCTTATGAGTCCATTCTCCCGAAAAAGTAATGATACATAAGAAATCTTGTATTAATATTTAGTTTGTATTAATCTTCACCAATCATACGTACTTCTGGCTCCAGATGTACACCATGTTGATCATATACGCGTTTTTGTACTTCTTTAATAAGATCAAGTACATCTTTAGCTTTAGCATTGCCAGTGTTGATAACAAAACCAGCATGCTTATGAGATACTTGTGCATCACCAACAGATAAGCCTTTAAGACCTGTTTGTTCAATCAAAGTACCTGCAAAATACCCTGGTGGGCGCTTAAAGGTTGAACCCGCACTAGCATACTCTAAAGGTTGTTTAGATTCGCGCTTTTCTGTGAGCTCATCCATGCGAGCCTTAATAGCATCCTTATCACCAGGTTGTAACGTCATAATAACCTCTCCAATAACCTCATGGTTATCGTGGAATACGCTATGACGATATCCAAAATCCAAGTGAGATGCATCGTACTCCTTAATATTGCCCTCGAAGTCTACAGCTAGTACTGAAGTGACCACATGGCTCATTTCCCCGTCATAAGCACCTGCATTCATAAATACAGCACCACCAAGCGTACCTGGAATACCAATGGCAAATTCAAGGCCAGATAGTCCGTTTTCCCAAGCAAATTCAGAAGCATCTTTTAACATATAACCAGAACCAATGCATAATACATTATCATTGCAATCCATGATTTGTGTCATATGTCGAACCGATACGACAGCACCTCGAATACCACCATCTTTCACCAAAATATTGGATCCGCAACCAATAATAGTTACAGGCACTTGTAATTCGTGAATCTTGCGTAGCGTAAAGCTCAACTCATCCATCGTCGTAGGTTCAATAAATAAATCAGCAGGACCACCAATTTTAAATGTCGTATGATGACAAAGCAGTTCCTGTTCTCGTACACGTGTACTAGGTAATTTCTCTAATAAGGCTTCTTTTAAGTCCTTAATGTTTTGGTTGTTGTTGTTCGCCATGATCTAACACTTTCATCCCCTCAGTGATTGGTTCGCTAATGATTTTATAAATATCATTAGAGATTTGGCTCCAACGCATTTGTGCTTGTAAATAAGCAGCCGCTGCAGCATTTTCTTGAATTTGAGGCATTAATTCCTCTTGTTTCTTTTGCAATTCATCAGCTTCTGGTGCACCAGACAACTTTGCGTATTCCCATTGCATTTGTTGTGCCATAAATGTGCGTACCAACGCCGCCGCTACTGCGTCAGCTTTCAAAGCTTCTTGAGCTGCCATTAACTCTTTGTACTCTTCGGATTCACGCATAGCGTGAGCTAAATCATGAGCTTTATCGTAGTTCATAATATCCTCCTCTAACAACACCTGTCAAAATACTACCTCTCATGTAGATTGGGTAGGATTTCTAACACATATTTATTTTATATATCTCAATGGTGAAAGTATATTTATTTAGGTTGAATCCAGTTGCCTTCGGCTTTAAGATCTGGATAATCAAGTTGACGCATAGCTTCATACGCAATAATGGCTACTGCGTTAGATAAGTTTAGAGAACGCGCCTCATCTACCATTGGTATGCGAATACATGTTTCTTCAACACCTTCTAATAAGCTTTCAGGCAATCCTCTTGATTCAGGGCCGAAAACGAGCATATCTCCAATTTCATACTTTACCTCGGAATGAGTATGCTTGCTTTTGGTAGTGGCATAGAAATATCTACGATTAGGATATTTCTCATATAACTCTTGAATATTTTCATGTACCTGTACATCTACCAAATGCCAATAATCGAGACCAGCTCGTTTCACGTGCTTATCGTCGATAGAAAAAGCCAAGTGGTTTGATAAGATGTAGGGTCATGTGATTAGCTGCGCATAAACGCGCTATATTTCCTGTATTGCCAGGGATTTCAGGCTCATAAAGTACTATTTCCATTTTCAATCCCCTATTCTTTATATCTATATTATTCTACAAAGGAACGCACAAAATGTCCACTTTTCCCGCCTTCTTTTTCTACGAGGTATGTAGGTCCCATAATCATGCCTTTATCAATGGCCTTACACATATCGTATACGGTGAGCAATCCCACTTGTACAGCTGTAAGGGCCTCCATTTCAACGCCCGTTTTTCCAGTAGTCTTAACGATGGCACGTACCTTGACGGCCTTGTTATGATTTTCATCAGTGCAAGCAGGGCTTTCACCATCTACTAAAGAGCAGTGAACCTCAACCTTTGTGAGCGCTAATGGATGACAAAGAGGAATGAGATTGCTCGTTTGCTTAGCCCCCATAATAGCAGCTAGTTGCGCAACACTAAGGACATCGCCCTTTTTTATAGTACCTGCAGCAATGCGCTCATAAATTGCATCATTGATTGCTATGAATCCTTCTGCGATAGCTGTGCGGGATGTGATATCCTTATCGGATACGTCCACCATCCAAGCATTACCATCTTGATCAAAATGTGTTAAATCCATACTATATCCTTACTAATTATGTATAAATTATCACCAATAGTTTTATTTTCATTTATTATATTATACAATAGAATTAAGAATTGTATGTACAAGGAAGGAAGTGTTCCTATGAAAACAAAACTAACTTATTTCGGTCATGCTTGCTTTATGCTAACACGCGGTGATGTATCCATGATTTTCGACCCATTCTTGACTGGTAATACATGGGATATCGAAAAAAGAAGACATCAAATGCCAATATATCTTTGTCAGCCATGGTCACGATGACCACTATGGCGATACAGATTTCATTGCTAAAACAAATGATGCGCTCGTTATCTCTACTGCAGAGGTAGCAGGTAAAGCAGCAGCTGCCGGTTGTCGTACACACGCTATGCATTTAGGTGGCAAGTTCGACTTTGAATTCGGTTCTGTTCGAATAGTACCAGCCTTCCACGGTGCTGGTATCCCTGGTGGTCATGCAGCAGGTTGTATCGTAGATTTCTATGGAGATATTGTATACTTCGCAGGTGATACAGCACTCTTTAGCGATATGAAATTATTGAATCGCTTTGGAGATATTGACTATGCTTTACTTCCTATCGGCGATAACTTCACGATGGGCGTTGAAGATGCAGCTCTTGCTGCTTCTTATGTAAAAGCGCGTATCTCCATTCCAATTCACTACAAAACATGGCCTGTTATCGACCGTGAACCAGGTGTATTTACAAGCTTAGTTGAAGGCAAATATAATCAAACAGCCCTCATTATCGATCCAGGTTCCTCTATCGAGCTCAATAACTAAAAATAAAAAATAACATCTACGTAGAAATGACGCAATTCTAAGGAATTGCGTCATTTTTATATGCTTTTATAAACACATCTCTAGGTTAAACCAAAATATATCAGTGCTCAACCTTTATAAAGTAGCCTAAACCTCTTGGTTAGCCATAGAAAAGCCACTACGACTAGACATACGTACAAATTCATCTATATCTTGTGTTTCATCTACACCCACATAACCTAGTTCACGAACCATGCCATACGGATTATGAAGAGATAGTTGAGGATTTTCCCCTGTAAGAACCCATAAAACCTTATACCCTTTCGGAGCCTCTCGTAATCGTTCCTCGCCTTTGCCATCCGTGAAGTAAACTAATAAATCCACACGGTTTTGATTGGCTAAAGAAAATACTGGCGAGAAAGCTGTTGCACCGCGCACATCAAGGCGAGGCTTTACATCTTTTACTGATTCCATCGTATAAGTACGGCGCACCTCATTATCACATTCTACAACGGTGATGCGATGGTTATAGGCATGTACAATTTGCAGTACTTGTTCTAAGGCGTTCGTAAACTCTGCATCGGTAATACTACCACTCATATCGAGAGCAACCCATACATTAGCCTTATGTTGACGCAAGGTACCAGACAACTCCAAGCGCTCAGGTTGACGACGATTGCGACGCATCGTCGTTTTTTTGTACCCACTTGCTACCTTGCCCATAAGCTTTTTAAGGTAGAAATACCACGGAAGAGCACGACGTGTCTTTTGGAAAGGTATCGATGAGACTCTTCACATACCCTTCCATATCACCTTTTGAGGCTTCGTTGATATAGCGCTCCGTAATTTGGTCCATCGTATCCGTATCAATGGAATCAGATTCATCCCAAATATCATGACTAGTTTGAGGGTCAAACTCCATAGCTACAGCTGTATCAGAATTATCTACGGGTACAAAGAGTTCAGGCTTTTCCTTCATCGCCTTATCGATGGCCTTGGCGTAATACTCAATAGTACGGAATCGTTTGAGCATCAATCCAAAACGTTCATTTACATTGGCTACAGTAACCGCATCACGATCAACATGTTCTAAGTAGTCATTTACAACCATATCCATCGCCATATGTACAGCCGTTTTATTAAAGCTTTGACTCAATGTTTTTACGCGCATCAAATGTGCAGAAATAATATGAAGAATTTCACGCTTAATGCCATCCTTCATAACATCTGGTGGCTGGCGTAGTAAGATAAAAGGATTTACATATAATACATAGCCACCTTGTTTTAAATTAATACCGAAGGCACTAGTCATATCAAAACGAATACGATGAGCCATTTGTAAATAGAAGTAACCAAAGAATTGGTCCTCTTCAAGGAGTAAGCTATTTACATCATGCAAAATATTCCATAATCGTTGCTCAAAGGCAGGTGTCATAACGGCTTGTTGCATTATCGCAAAATCAGTGCCTTCAATTTGTATCTCATCTAAGGCACGTCCTATGGTCCCTATATGACTATCAGACATATTATGGTTCATCAAGTCCGCCGCTATGCGTTCTGGTTCCATGCTATGATGTTGCTCTTCATAACTATCTACATAGGCTTCGTAGGCAGCATAGATTTGCGTGTACAAGGCCTCTGCTTCACGATGAATACGCTCCCGTTTTGCATGCCAACGATCGAGAGCCTCGATGGCCTTCTCATCATAGGAACCTGTTTTCTCCCACCCGTCTATATGAGTGAGTAAATCAGAGGCGTCGCGAATATCATCTTTATCTAAATTTCGTTGCATCATTCCACCTCCTTTTTCGTTTAACATCAGATTTTATGTATATCATATTTTATATATTGGTTATTGTATCCCCAATCATTCGCTAAATTTCTTTATCCATATGGACAGCTTCATTTAGTTAACTATGGAGCAGAACTATTTTTGTGCTTCAAAGAAGGTATCGATGAACAAGTCATCTTCAATCGCATAGGCGTATACCCGCTCATAAGTGTTTCGTAAATCTTTCATAACTGCTACGCGTAGATCACCTGGATACAATGTAAGGAATTCAATGAAGTGATGAACTTCTTCAGCATTGCTATTGCGGTTTAAACGATGCAACATATTTTTAGCCGCTACGTATAAGCGTGTTGGGACTTTCACCTTTTAACCTGTTCAGCCATAGACATAATGGCCCCTGGCTTTTGAACCGCCGCCTAATACATCATCAAAGGTAATAAGAGGTTCTTGGTCAGACTCGATAAAGTTTACAAACGCCTCAGCAATGAGTTTACCTACGTTACCGCGAATAACATTCATAAACACATCGCGACTATAGGCTGAATCTTCTTGGTTTTTATAAATCGTATACAGGCCAGATACGCGTTCAAAGGAGCGTGGTGTAGCATCAATATCATCTTCATGTCGTTGATTTAAATACTCTGGATAGGAAGAAATGAATTCAATAACCTTTTTCTTCAATACCAGCACCAATAGCCCAGTCAATCCATTGCATATAATCAGCATTCATATAGAGCCATACAAAGCGGTTTTGTTGTGCCGGGTCCATGTCGATAGTTTGGTAGTCAAAAGAATCCTCAGGGTTCATAGCGGCGATGATACGCACTTGATCACTTAAAGAGAAGCCATTGATTTCACGATTCAAAATAAGATTCATTAACTCCTGTTGTACTGCATGTTCAGCACGGTTAATTTCATCGATAAATAGTAATACTTGACGACCTTTATCGACAGCTTGAGCCACATGTTCCAACGTATGATGTACAGCATACACTGTAGTCTTTACAGAATGTGTGTTACCACGACCATCTGTATGTGTTACAGATTCTACAGTTGGCAAACCACCAATTTCACCTTCTTTTAAAAGATTTCCATCAATGGTTACCAATTCCCAGTCATGCACAGTAGCTACGCGTGCCGCAAGGGATGTTTTACCAATGCCCGTTTCACCAACGAGCAAAGGCACTTGATTAGCAGCAAGCACTAATTCTACACTTGCCATTGTATCTATAAAGTTCATTGTGTCTCCATTTCTAATACTTCAAATATTCACTGACTGCAATTTTCTTAACAGCTCTAGTTCCATAAGCGTCTATAAGTGACAATAGGTCGATATGCCATTTAGATTGGCGACCACCGATAGCTTGGTTGTTAATCAATTCACGAATATAGTCTTCATCAGCTGTATCACTAGAGATGGCGCTAATGATGATCGATTTAATTTCGTCCACAGTGACCTCTAAATTATTTGGTATATACCCTAGTGTGGCAGCACTTACACCAAATAGGTGCAATGCCAATTCCTTTGTAAGCTTTGTAATTTGTCGCATTGCTTGTGGATCTTGTTTAACTGCCGCTTCTAAAACGGTTACGCTAGGCTCATCAATATAACGCAAGGCCAAGTAATTCTCTTTAACTGCTTGCAATTGTACGGCTTCACTAGGCTCCTTAATATATTGCAAAGCATCGTAGTTGGACTTTACAGCTTCTAACTGCAGTGCTTCAGATGGATTTGCAATATAGCGAATAGCCCAGCCAGATTGATTGAGTGCACATTGAATAACTGCATCAGATGGGGTATCGATATATTCTAAAACAGCCCAATCTTTTTCCACCAAGGCCTGTAATAGTTCTTCTGTGGGATGTTCAACGAATTGTATGGCTCGTGGTGCTTGTGAAAGCGCCGTTTCAATAACCTTTTCGAGTAGGTTCTTTAATGTATTGCAACAACATGCCATTTTGAGTTACGCAGGTAAGTTGCATTGCTTCTGTAGGGTTTGGAATATTCCGAATTCCATGGGGGTTATTGGTCAGCGCTGTTATGTATTGTTCTTCTGTCATACTAACCTTCATTTCTATCTAAAAAGGCCATACGAATACGTATGGCCTATACTGAATTCTATTTTTATTGTATCACATTTTTTCGATATAATTATATCTCTTTCGTATACTTACTACACCGTTAATGCATCTAAATCAGAATTATTCCCAATTACTAATAATTTATCATCTTCACCGAGAATGGTAATTGGGTTTGGTGGAACTTCTAAATCTTCACCGCGTCTTATGCCTACTGCATTAAGATTATATTTCTCACGCAAATTAGAATCCTTTAAGTTAGACCCCACCAAGAATGTTGGCACCTTAATTTCTATGAGACTAATATTTTTAGATAGTTGTAAATAATCCATCACATGGTCTCTAGTTAAAAACTGTACGAGGCGTAATGCCATATCGTATTCAGGGTAAATCACTTGATCTACACCTATTTTATGAAGCATTTTGCCTTGTATATTATTTTCAGCCTTGGCCACAATTTTAGGTGCATTTAATTCTTTAAGAAGCATAGCTGTCATTAAATTAGCTTGAAGATTTCCACCTATAGCCACAATAACCATATCAAACTGGCTTAGGGCCAATTCTTTGATTGCCTCTTCATCGGTTGTATCTGCAACTATAGCATGTGTTATAAATGGCGAAATTTTCTGTACAACTTCTGGATCAATATCTACACCTAATACCTCATGCTCCATGGAAGCTAACATCTTGGCAACAGTGCCACCAAATTGACCAAGACCTATTACTGCTATCGTTTTATGTTTCATATATGACCCTTCTTTTATATTCAATCTAATCTATTTTTATAACAATACACGCTCTTCTGCATAGCTAATTGGTTTAGTCGGTGCCGTTCTTAGCGCCCAAGTACCAATAACAGTCATAACCCCTACACGACCTGTAAACATAACAAGCATCAACACCCATTTACTACTTTCAGATAAATTAGGTGTAATACCCGTTGTAAGACCTACGGTCCCAAAGGCAGAAGTTACCTCAAAAAGCAGTCGAATAAAGTCATATGGCTCATCCCAAGCCAAATAACAAGTAGCAAATAAAACAAAAAGGATAGATAAAAAGATTATCCCATTTGCCTTAAGTACAGTAATCAACGAGATACGACGTTCAAAAACCTCTGTATCAGGAACGGTTATTAAATAATGTACGCGATGCTAGAAAAGCGACGGCAATAGTACTAATCTTAACACCGCCCCCTGTAGAGTTAGGACCTGCCCCAATAAACATAAAAATGATGGTAATAAACAGTGTAATTGGATGTAAATCATTATAATCTACAGTTGCAATCCCCGCTGTACGAGGTGTAATCGATTGAAACAGAGATGCCATGACCTTGTTCCATATAGGTAAAGGACCAAACGTTTTGGGATTCGTCCACTCAACCCCCAAGAAAATAATAGTCCCTAAAAGGATGAGCGCCGTTGTACCAACTAACATTATTTTTGTATGTAGTTTTAAATCTACAAATCGTCGTAGCTTGCGATGCAAATATCAAAAGTTGCGAGATACAAAACCACCTATTACAATAAGGGCCATTGTATTCATATTAAATAATACATCGCCCACCATAGCATAAGGTAGATCATTATCAAAGAATATAAATCCTGCATTACAAAGCTGGAAATAGATTGCATAATCCCCGTATATAAAGCAGCATCACCAATGGGGATATAGCTGAATGGTATAGATAATACCCCCAATTATTTCGACACAAAAGGTATAAATGGTTAGCTTCTTCGTAATGTGTAGAAGCCCTTTCATGCCATCTTGCCCTACATCTTCTGACAAAAGCACGCGATTTTTCAGACCTACCCGTCGCCCTAATACTAGAGCAATAATAGTGGTAAAGGAAACAATCCCTAAACCACCTAATTGGATAAGGATTACCATGACGATTTTGCCAAACAAGGACCAATGATGATAGGTATCTACTGTTGACAATCCAGTTACAGAAACACAAGATACTGCGGTAAAAGCTGCATCTACAAGCGTTGTACTAAGGCCTTGAGCATGTGATATGGGCAACATGAGTAATATCGTCCCTATAGTCATGGTAGCAAAAAAGCTAAGGGCTAGTAGGCGATAAGGATTTTGTTGCATATATTGCTGAACTTGATTTTTTGAAGTATTTTTCCACATAACTATAGTCCTATCCTATTAGTTCCTGCACTGACTTTAACGTTGGTAGTGGACTGCGCCCGCCTATGCCTTGTGTATTTAAAGAAGCTACTGCAGATGCAAAAATAGCGGCCTTCTCTAAATCAGAATGTGCACAAGCTTTGAGCAACTCTACAGCATGTATAGATGCATGGTCATGCTTAGTCGTCGAAGTTGTGTCTTGCCCCTTCATATGATTAATTGTATATACTAAATTAGCTAGAAAAGCACCATGAAAGCTATCCCCAGCCCCCGTTGTATCTACTACGGTAGATTGAGTAAATGGTTCACATCGATAAAATGTTCCATCAGGCCAAACAAAATAACTGCCATTTGCACCATCCGTAACGCCAGCAATACATGCACCTCGTTCATGAATGATACGACAAGCCTCTTTTAGATTAGTTGTGCCCGTATATTTTTCAGCATAATCACGAGCTACGATAACGATGTGACTGGCTTCAGTAATAGGCTTCATGTCTTCATCGTAACGCTGAGCACCACCATCTAAAGAAATGATAGTGCCTACCTCTTTTGCAACGGCCATAGCAGAGCGCATGAGTTGGCGATGTCTACCATTGATATGCAGAATATAGGCAGATCCTATCAGCTGCTTATGGGTATCTAAAAACTCAGGCTCAGTTGCAGTAGACCGTTCAAAAAATACAGCACGCTCACCAGTACTCTGTTTTACGAGGATTGTTGCCACACCGCTCTTCGCACCGCGTTCAACTTGAATTGCCTCTGTATTAACATTGTATTTTTCAAAGTCATCTAATATATGACGACCTACCATGTCATCACCAATGCTATCAATCATAGCGGTACGGGCACCATATTTTCCTGCTACCGCTAGTGCTGTAGCCACTGGCCCACCACCATCTGTAGTAGACGATACGACTTGTTGTACCTCACGGCCTGTAGGATAATGATCGACGACGATAAATCGATCTAATGTACTGGCACCTATGCCAACAATATCTATATGTTTTTGAGGAAATGTACTCATACTAATCTCCTAACTCCGAAAACATAACTATTCATACAACAATTATACTCTGGTTGTTCTTTGAATATAGTGTATCTATTCTATATGGTATCAAGCACTATATACTTTTAAGTTCTATACATTTTACAGTTTTATTCTTTCTTATAGTGTTATTACTTCTTATAGTTACAGAATACCTTTCACCTTATAAAAAGTAAACCCCAGACCATGGTCTGGGGCTACTTTGTAGTACAAAGTGTACTGTATGTCACGTAGTTTGTCTTATTTAGTATATGTTGTGTGTGAGAAAGGTTGTTAGATATAAGGTGTACTATAACAGGTTAAGACATCATACGCTCCATCATATATTCAATTTCATCAGCACTCAAATTGTACATAGCCTGTACCATTCGCTCTGCTGACTCACCAGATGCACCGCTTTTTGCGATTTCTGCTTTTGCCTTAGCTATAAGGGCTTCCTTGCGTTGTGCTTCGGAATCTTCATCTGTTGGTACGGAAATATTAGCTTTACCTTGACCAATACCACGTACCTCTTGGTTAGGATTATCTTTAGATGTTGTTTTCGTATCTTGGGCGGCCACCGCTTCCATAGCGAAGGAGTTTTTACCAGTCATGATATACTCCACAGCCTCCAAGGTACTTTGTGTAAGGTTTACCGTCCAGAATTCACCAGCTGCAGTCAATTTATAAAGTAACCCATTGTAAGCTACAAGACCACGTTCTTCCCATAATTTATAGAGCCAATTTAATTCTTCTAGTCTTGGATCTAGTGTTACCAAACTCATAATATTGAGGAACCCTTGTTCAAGTTGGCTTACCACTTGATTTACGACGGGTTGTAACTCACTTTGTTTCATAAGAGCCATAAATGGTTTTTCACCGCGACTAACCATATCTTCGTATGGCTTTAATGCACGATGTAACATCATACCATAGCCATCGACGTTACCACCGGCACCGCTACCAAATGGGAACATAGGCACGCCCGCTTTAGCCAAGATATTATACAGACTACGTTCACGATTATTAGCACTCCAGTGAGCTGCGCTTAATCGGCGATAGGAACGCTCATTAAGGTACTTACGACCAAATTTGAACATATCCCCTTGCATAGCTGTCGTCGCAGCAGCTGGCACCTTACCTTTTGCAATATCTTTATTAAGATCACTACCATCAAATACATTTAATTGATATAGGTCCGCACCATCTACGCCAGAGATTACCAAATCTGCTAGATCTTGTTCCCACACCTCCATAGTTTGACCAGGCAAACCATAGATTAAGTCGATAACAACAGAACATTGACCATAAGCTTTCAAAGCAGCTAGTCGTTCTAATACAGTTTCTTTCGTATCTAAACGGCCTACCATTTGACGTACTTCTGTGTTGAAAGATTGTACACCAATAGACATGCGGTTTACGCCGTTTGCCATCCAACACATCGAGATTTTCAGGAATCAAATCGTGAATACGGCCTTCTAAGGTAAGCTCATAATCGTTAGCTAGTGGCAAATATTCTTTAATTGCTTTTAGCAATCGTTCAGAGTTTGCTGGAGATAAAGATGTTGGTGTGCCTCCGCCAATAAATACGGCATGGATCAAACCATCTTTTAATCTCTGACGCTCACTAGCTAGTTTTAACTCGCTAACAAGGCCATCAATATATTGGTCCTCTACGTTTTGACTCGTACCGTTTTGGAAGAAGCCACAATATGTGCATTTAGTCTTACAAAACGGAATGTGAATATAGGCGCATTGCATTTCGCCCTTTTTAGGCGTGCCATTCATTAAGGTATCCCAAACGGCTTGTGTTTCCTTTGGCGAAACTAAGGTGCCATTTAGCCCTGCATGAACAACCCGTTTATGAGGAAATGCACCACTCATCGGATTATCGCATTCTAAACCTAGTTGTAGATTGCGCTGTTTCTCCGGAATGGATTCAAAAAAACTTGCTAAACTCATACTCCAATCCCCTTTCAGTTTAGGCTTGCAACTTTGCAAGTACAGATTTTGTAAATTCTTTTGCATTTGCAAAGTCTTGTTCGTCTGGATGCGTTTCAGCCGCTTTATGTAAGGCATCGCGTTCAGGGCTTTGACCATGAGCAGATCCAGGTGGGAACATTTTATACATCATTTCGATGACTTTTGGATCAATTTTACCTTGGCATACGAATCCATCTACAAGGGACTCTTTATTTTGTAGTAATTCAGATGCTTTTATCAATACTTTCACGAGCATGATCAGAATCTGCATACATACCTAATGTAGCAAAGAATACGATGTTAGGATTCTTCAAAGTTTCAATTAACTTAGCAGACTCTTTATTTGCTGTGCCACGGTCTACCCAGAAGCCTACGAATACTGTGTCATAATCAGCTAAATTCTCAGGCGCTTCTTTTACAGGAACGCAAGGTGTACCTTCAGGCATTACAGAAGCCATTGCTTCCGCTACGCTTTTTGTATTTCCCGTGAGGGAAGAATATAAAATAATTGATTTCATAATTAGCTCCTTTAATTCTTGGATGAGTATATTACTAAAATAGATCTATTACATAGATACTTTTATTCTTCCTCATCATCAGAGGATTCGTGACCTCTAAACTCAACTGGTACGTTGATATTGATATCTTCGCCTGTTGGATTTTTATATGGTGTTGCGGCCACTACGGCAGACATTGCTGCATCATTGAATATTTCATTTGTAGAATATATGATACTTTGTCCAATAAGACTACCATTTGTATCAAGTGTTACTTGTACAGTCACATCGCCTTGTAATTTTCTTTTTAAAGCCATGGAAGGCATTTGTGCATTATTTTGCACTCTTGCACGGAATCCCTCCGTATCAAAGGCCGCTTTCACTGTACCATGACCGTCACCTTTACCAGTGCCGTCACCCTTACCATTCCCCTGACCTTGGCCATCACCATTGCCAGTGCCATCACCTGTACCGTTTCCACCGCCAGAGCCGCCACCATGTCCGGGGCCGGAACCACCTGTGGAATTATCACCAGAGGTATTACCTTTATGTTCGCCGCCTTTCGGGGGTACATCTACTGCATCAGGAATATCTCTTGCAGTAGATGGATCAACATTTGCTACAACAGCCTTCGTTCTTGCCGCTACTTCATCAGCCGATAATGGTTTAGGGAATAGGTCTGACCTGTTTCCGCCACCACCGCCGGCATGACCACTGCCGCCATCATCGAGCACACTTTGTGTGAGGTCGATTTCATAAGTTTCCATGTCTTGAATTGCTGGAACCACTACGAAAAAGATTACGGCAATAAATAGAGCAATAAGATGAACTACGGCGGATATAATGGCTGCTTTTTTCCATGATATGCCTAGTCCCATAGTTATCCTTTCTGTTCAGCTGCAATAGCCAAGCGTTTAACACCAGATTGCTTTAGCATATCCATAATCGCTACTACTTGACCATGAGCTGCACGTTTGTCGGCTTGTAAGATAACACTAGCGTTAGGATTTTCTTGAATCCGTTGTTTAATCATAGCTTCTGCTTGATCAATACTCATTGGATTGTTATCAATTGTAATATGCCCTTCCGCATCAAGTGTAAATACAACTGGTAACTGAGCCGGTGCAGATGCACTAGTAGCTTGTGGTAATTGTACAGATAATGCTTTTTGAGCCACTGTTTGTAAGCTATTCATCATGAAGAATACCAACAAGAAGAAGATAATATCAATCATTGGGATAATCATGAATTCCGGCTTAGTTTTCATACGAAAGCTTTGCAAGTTCATAATCATTTCCACCCTTCTCGTTTAGCGCTAACAATGCTAACACACATATTTTCAATTTGGTTAATGATAGCATCCAAACGATGACTGAATACTGTATATACAATAAAGGCCATGATGGCTACGCACAAACCAGATGCTGTAGCGATGAGGGCTTCACCAACACCACCAGTAATAGCAGATGCGCCCGCACCGGAGTCGAGGATACTGAAAGAACCAATCATACCTGTTACTGTACCTAATAGGCCCAATAATGGAGAGATTGTAACGGTAGCACTGAGATAGTCCATATATTTACGGAAGCCTACTGCGTCTACGCCCATTTGGTCAGCAAAGGCTGTTTTCATAGCTTCCTCGCTAGAAGCATTATTTAAACCTGCTTCTGCAATACGGCTCGCAATAGATGGGTTTTCTTTGATTACTTTATCAATTTCTGTCCAGTTTTGTAATTTTGCTAGTTCATTGACTGCATGGGTAACAACGAAAGTTTTACCGGCATATTTGTGATAGTAGAAAGCTCTTTCTGCAGCGATAGCGATAACCATGAAAGACAAGAGTAATAATGGATACATTACATATCCGCCGCTATGAAACAAGTGAATGACATAATTTAAGTTTTCCATATTAGTAACCTTTCTGCCTGTTTACAGACTGAATATTAGAACCTGTAGGTCCCTTGAATTCTTGTATAATCGCCTAACTTAAAGCTTTCACTACCATATAACGTATCTCGTTTATTAGTGCCCTTCGCATCGAATGTGTAGAATGCCTCAAGGAGTAAATCCTTGCGAGGCACATAGCCAGCACCGAATGTAAAGCTGCGAATACCGTCAAGATAACGATCCGGTACTGCGCCAGTACCATTGCCACCGAAGAAGGAGCCATGTTCAAAGTATTTGTAATCGATGAACGCATTCCAAGATTTAGGAATATCTAGGTCGGCACGACCAATATCTAGACGAGCCATCCAGAAGTGTGGTGTACCACCCATTTGGTGACCTTTAAGAGCAAAGTCGGCTGTGCCACGTTCGTGTTGGTATACAGTGTTACCATTTAAATAACGACCCAAGTTGGAACGGTTTTGACCGTAATCAACCGTAACAGATGCATTAGCACCTAACTGATACTTAGCACCGATACCGAATACATGAGCTACATTGGAGAAGCTGTATTCATCATTACCGTTGCCATTTGCATTTAAATATGTATGCGTTTTACCGCCAAAGGAGCGTAAATACCACGCTTGTAACCCAAGACGAGAGCCTATTTGTTTCTTGTATTGAACAAAGGCAGCTTTATCAATAGCTGGTACATTATCTTTTTCAAGAACTACCCCTTCTGTACGAATCAAGTTGCCAATGATCTTACCAATCGCTTCACGTGGTAATTTGTTTTCAGACTCTGCATCATGTACAACCTTTTCAAGATTATACATATAGTTGAACAATGCATTTGGCATGCCCCAACCATAGTAAGAACTACCTTCACCCCAGTCATTAGAGGACATTGTAAAGTTCTTTTTGTAAATCGCATCTTTAGCATCATAATCACTAAATACATAACTACCACTATCGTATTTATATGTTTTAGCACCTAAGTAACCAGTGAATTCATAATCACTAGCTGGTTGTCCATAGTAATCATAAGATTGTTTGAACGTGCCATCTGGTTGTTTAACCCAAACCACATCAAGCTCACTATTGTTATAGTTGCTCCAGTTATCTGTAGCATTATATTTAGCAATTTCTGCTACGGATTGATTAATTTCGTCACCATGTTTTTCAACATAGGCTTTAGGATTTACTAAAGCATCTTTATTATCAGTAGATATGATAAGACCTTTAGCCTTTTCTTTTAAGTATTCAGGGTATAAAGAAGAGTTCACATTATACATAATGTCCCCGGTCTTATAGAGTTTTTCCCCTGTATTCTTATTAGTGATTTCATACATTGCATAACCACCAGATGGTATATCGAGGGAGAATTTCTTCTCAGCCATATCTGTAGGGTATGCCTTAGCAAGAATATCTTGTAAGCGGCTCATTACTTGAGCTTGTTTTTGTTGTGTTTCCGCAAGCTTAGCATTTGCCTTTTCAATCTCTTGATCGCGATTTGGATTACTCCAGCTTAAATCCAGGGTTTCTTTATAAGCTTCATATTCAGCTTGCAAGTCTTTCAGTTGTTGATAGAAGTAGATGCTATCTGTCTTACCTTTGTAAGTAGAATCATAAATACCATTAGGGCTATCTGGTGCAGCTGTATCTTCAGTAGATTTTTTCTCACCATCAGAACCGGTTTTAGTAGCACTTTCAATATCGTATGGGAATTCATCGCGATTAATGCCGATTAACTCAGCCGCTGTTGGCGGTCTGTAGATAACTTCATGTACTGCGTGAGTATAGGCAGAATCAGTGATACCTGTACTATGTTTGAAAGTACCAACGCCGATACGAACTTGAGAGTCGTGACCATTCCAAACGGCACGAACACCGTCATAGGATTGACCAAACCAATATCCACTCGCACCCATAGGCTCAGTTAAGCGGCCCACAGATACGTCCCATTTTTTAACGCGTCTTGTGAGATCCACTGTATCGAGTCGTTGATGGTTAAAGCCTTTAGAATCAGATTGAGTCCAGCTTGTATCTACACCACTCATGCCAGTCGCACTGCCGATAACTTTGAGGTTTGTAAACTCATTAAGACGTGCATCAAAGCCAAGTCGTAAGCGTTGTTCAAAGCTATGACGATTAGCATCGTACATATTCGCTTTCGCAGAACCGATAGCAGAGTTTGCTCTAAATGGAGATTGCGGTCTGTTAGAACCATCATGTGCCATCCAGCGCGCTCTGTAGTCGCCAACCATTGTAATACCACGCTCTTTTGTAGTATCGAAATCAGAACGAATAAAGTCAGTTAAACGAACTACATCTGCTACGTTTTGTACGCTAGATTCAGCATTTACTACTTCGCCATTAGCGCCATTAGGTGTATTGACCCCTACGGCATTAACAGTTTTGCCATCCTTGGATTTACCGATTGCTGTAGTTTTGCTGCTGTCTCCACCACCAAATTTAAGGTTAACCGCCCACACGGTATACCCGTTCTTGTGTAGCACGGTCATCATCGCGATGGTTAAAGATGTTGTTGATACCAAAGTACATCATGGCATTTTTATTGAAACGTTTTTGAACCATTACATTCCAAATGCCAAATGTTTTCTTTTCATACGTTTGTTTCTTATAAACACCTGCATCACCAGATAAGATATCTGGCCAGTAGTTACCGCCATTGTTAAGGGTATTGCTGTCAAGCATATTGATATAATAATCACCCCAAATAGATCCATTCCAACCGGATTTAGGATTGTCATAAGTAATGCCGATGTCAACTTTGTGCATTGGTTTATCAAGCAATTGACGAGGCATACTTGGATCACTCTTGTTGATGGCATGCAAGTAGGTATAACCTAACTTACCAGACCAATATTTGCCGAACTTTTGTTGTACTTCCGCTTGAACACCTGTGATTTCTGCTTTACCAATATTTTTAAAGCTATAAATCATATCTGGGGCCACGTTGGTATTTCGCATCACCTTTAAGATATGGTGCGAAGTCCATAAAATCACCAGTGAAGTATACAGACATATAGTTTTTAATGCGGTTGTGGAATACGCCTACGCGAGCATAGGTATTTTTGTTTTCACCTTCCTAAGCTCATATCAAAGTTGACAGATTTTTCAGGTTTCAAATTAGGATTACCAGCCCAGTACCAACCGAGTTTCGCTACACCAATCCCTACAGGGTTGGAAGCGTACATTTCCCAGTTATACCACAATTCGCCCATACCAGGCTCTGTATAACCAGTACCTACATTGGCTTTAAATCTACGGTGTGTATTACCCTTTACGTTATAGGTCATCCCCAAGGACGCAGACAAATTGGAACCAAATAGACTACTATTATCAAAACGAAGAATTGGAGATAAGGTTAAATTCTTATTCACCTGCCAAGTATCAGAAACATAAGCATTTAACTTGCGGATCGTACCACTACCAGTTGTTAAGCGTTGATCACGGCTACGATATTCTTCTAAGAAGGCTTTACCATTTAGCTTAGGTGCTTTTCTTACGCATTTCTGGATCGTTAGACTCGCCATATTTAAAGTAGTCACCTACGATATTGGCACGTGTAGCAGATAATACGGGATTTTCTGCTTTTAAACGATCTTCCAAAGCTTTATAACGAGCTTTAAACTCATCCGTTACAGGTTGATTATTAGGGGATGTACTAGACCAATCACTTAATCGGCTTTCAGATAAACCATAATTTATATAGTCATCGTATGTAATACCTGGTTTTTGAGCATCTGTTTCAGCACCATAGTATTCATAATCCATATCCCATTGGGGCATGCCACCACCGGAATTGATGAACTTGTAGTCATGGATGTGAGAATAGACCTTAATACTGTTATCCGCCTTTACGTCTTACAAGACGGTCAAGTTTATCCACTAGCAAGCTTTTATCATAATCCCATGGATCGATGTACATCGTACTTGTATTAGGAGAGCTTTTTAGACGGCTACCAGAGCCTTCTTCACGAGCATAGCTCACACCATAACTTAGCAGATGATTTTTATTGACTTGCGTGTTTGCATTGACTCGAATATCTAATTGACGGTGATCGATGTTATCGATATAACGCAACTCATTGGAGCCTTCATAAGCGGAACGACCAGTATAACTAATGAGGGCTACGTCATTTTCTTTGATGCGGGAGTAGTTAGTTTCAACTGTCCAGTCGCTTTTACCAGCTCGAGAGGACCATTGCAAGTTTGCCGTATTACGATCTGCAATACGTTTAAAATGTTGTTGTGGCTCTAAGTCGGAGTCAGAGTGCTTAACATCCCGTACAAGATCTTCTGTATAACGGTTGAGACGCATTTCAAATTTATTTTTATCATTTGCCTCATAGGTCGCTACAAGACCGATATCTGCCGCATCACCATAGTACCGAAGTACATTTGGCTTGAAGTTATGTTTTGCATAATCAAAGGCCATCCCTGAGGCACGCCGTTTAACCGATGCTAGAACAGGCATAAGATCTCGTTTACTACCTGATAAACCAACCTTTAATTTCCCCATTTGACCAGAATCGGCACGAATGAAAGAAGTTTTGGAATGGAAATACATCGCCATCGCTCTTACGACGCATACCTTCAGCATTAAATTGTACGGATGGTTTCTTTTGTGCCTTTTTAGTGATGATATTAACTACACCACCTACTGCATCAGAACCGTATTTAGCACTAGCAGCACCTTGAATAACTTCTATACGTTCAACATTTTCTGTACCCAGCCGTTGTACTTCGTCTGCTGCACCAGAGTACTTATCAAAATCGCCGAGTACGGGTTGACCATCTACAAGAATCAGTGTGTGACGCGCTTCGGCACCACGGATAGATACGCCAACACGTCCCATAGCATCAACTGTTCTAGATACACCTGTTTGTGTAAAAATAATATCTTCGACGGACTTCGCCTGTTTCTTTTCAATCTCTTTCTTAGTAATGATTTGCACTTGCTGTGAGTTCAATTTTGCTTCTTCTTCTGCCCATGTGCCTTTCACATGAACTACATCTGTAGTGACAGTCGCATTCCCTGCCCACAAACTACAAGCGGTGTACTAAGCCACAAGGCAACTGCACTAGACAGAATAATGCTACGTTTTGCATGTCCCCACCTATTCATTGTGCCCTCCTCAATTTCTAACTAACCATATATTTTGTATCTCATACACAAAATAAAAAAGATACACTTTACCAACACATAATGACATCGAATATCATTTACATTTTAATGTTAGCAAAGTGTATCTTGCATATCTACTCCGAAAAGACCAAAAATATACATTTCGGACAATATTAAGTTTTTATAACCTACTAGTCTAGACCTTAAACAATTATATTTTAAATATTACTAATACTATAATGCATGTCTTGGTTTAGTTGGGCTGAAGGTATTTATACTTTACGATAAGCACTAGGCGTTACACCTGTGGCCTCTTTGAATGCACTAGTAAATTTACTACCATTCTCGTAGCCTACGGCATTAGCAATTTCTAAAATAGATTGATCTGACTCTTGAAGCAAGTGCTTAGCTGCATTAATACGACATTCCTTTAAATAGTGATGGATTGTCGTACCATATACCCCTTTAAAACAACGCTTTAATGTTGATGTAGGAATATCAAACTGTTCAGACAAGGAATCTATGGTTATCCGTTTCATAAACTGTGTAGATATATATTCATTAACAGCTTTTACAATATCTACTTGTTGTTTACGATAGGAGCTTCTCTTTTTTCATGATTAGTTGTAGAAATAATAGATAATAATAAGAAAATTTCAATCACTTTTAATTTAAAATAGTGCCCCTTGATTTGATCAGGCACTTTATATAAACTGGAAAAAATGTGACGAACAGTTTCCGTTTCTTCCATCATCATACCAAAATCAGAATGCTCACAGAATCGATTTGCTAATTGTGTCAAATCGATGCGCGCTTCAGTCACAAGTACATCTAATACGGGTTGAGCTTTTTCAACATCTACGAGTAATACAATCCCTTTAAAAAGCTTTGTAGGGAAAGTAATTTTCATGTTGATAATCAGCATGAATATGCCATCCTATGGACATATCTCCTGGTCCCATATATAAATAATCACCAGATGAAAACTTGCACTCTATGCGCCCCTCTTCACAATGATTTATGGCAAACGTCTTCGTATGGGATTTTGCATAAAATTGAATCGTTTCTTGCTTCACATCAAGGAACATCAAATCGATACCGTCAAACACTGTATGTCTCGACATAGAATTTCCTGCATGTGAAACTGCATGATTATGTGGATTCATACGATCACCATATACACAAATACTATATAAATTACTAAATACACAGTTATTATAGTATAATTGTTGATATCCATTGTCAAATTTTAAACAGTAATAATTCATTTTTCTTTAATAATATAAGTTTTTCCTATTTGTAATCCATATAAGATATTTTCAGTAATATATAAGACTTTGTTCATTAGACTCTATTCATTACACAGCCTATCTATGTATTATTGATTTTACAATAAAATAAGCCTTGCAAGTTAAACCAATGCAGTCTAACTTACAAGGCTATATTTAGAGTTATTAGTGATAATTCTTTATTTTTTTGTTTTTACAATAAAGGCTAATGCTATAACATGACCAATCCATACGAAGGCCATAACGATAAGTGCAATGGGCATATCTTGACTAAAATAGGCACCAATTGCCATTATTGTACTAACCGATAAGAGAATGGACAACTTTGTCCGCAACGTCAACGCTTTATCGCGCTCATAAGCACCAACAGTCTTTTGATATAAACTAGATTCTAAGAACATCTTATGAAAGCGTTCAGATCCTCGAGCTAAACAAAATAATGTAAGCATATAAAAAGGAACTGTTGGCAATAGTGGTAGTACAATGCCAGCTGTACCGAGAACAAAACTGATTGCTCAATAGTCAAGAATACATATCTAACTACAACATTACTATGTTGCTCAGTTGTTTTCATTACTCCTCTTCTACGTAGTTAATAACTTTACCTTTTGTTTTAATAAAGTTTGGAATAATAAGTACTAAAGCGGCAATGGCTACGATACCATAGATGCCAGCCATACCTACCCATTCATATGCATGACCTAATACTAGACCCATTACTGCAAAGTCTGCATCACCAAATGTTGTATTTTGGAAACCTAATTGACCAAGAACTGGAAGTGCCAATCGCTGGTAAGAAGGTAATAGCCAAACCATTAAGGAATGCACCTACTGCTGCACCACGACGACCACCTGTAGCATTACCATAAATGCCTGCTGTTGCACCACAGAAGAAATGAGGTACAAGACCAGGAATGATCAATACACCACCTACAGCACCAAGGATAAGCATGCCGATGATACCGCCGATAAAGGAGCTAATGAATCCCAATACTACAGCCGTTGGAGCATATGTAAAGAATACTGCACAGTCTACTGCTGGAATTGCATTAGGGATAATTTTTGTAGCAATACCTTGGAAAGCAGGAATCAAGTCACCTAAGATCATACGTACACCAGAATATACGATTGTTACACCTACGGCAAAGTTCATAGCGCTCATAACAGCATATAAGTAAGGACTCATGTCACCAGATAAGGTAGCTACAAACTCAGAACCTGCTGCAAAGCTGCAATTAAATAGAATACGATCATAGTCAATGCTGTAGATAATGTTGAGTCACGTAAGAAGCCCCATTTCTCTGGTATTTCAATATCTTCGGTACTATCTTCAGCTTTACCAACATATTTAGCAACCCAAGCAGATAGATAGTAACCTAAGCTACCAAAGTGACCGATAGCAATTTCATCACCGTCTGTAACTTTGGATGTATAACTTTGACCGATTGCTGGAGAGATAGCAGACCAAGCGCCCATCAAGAAACCACCTACAAGTATGAGTTCCATACCAGATAAACCTGCTGTACCAAGTACGGCAGACATAAGACATGCCATAAACAAGCTATGATGACCTGTTAAGAACACATATTTGAACTTGGTGAAACGAGCAATACATAAGTTCATCAATAAGCCTACAACGAGAATAGACATCGTTTCAACACCAAGTACCTTTTGCGCTACAGCTACGATAGCTTCGTTGTTTGGTACAACGCCAGTAATGTGGAATCCATGCTCAATCATCTTACCTAGTGGATCAAGGTTATTAACGATAACACCTGCACCGGCTGCGAGCATCAAGTAGCCAAGAATAGGTTTTAATGTACCAGTCATTACCTTATGAAACGGACGTTTCAAGGCGATTAAGCCTATACATGACATAATACCAATCAAAAGTGCCGGTTGAGACAGCACATCGCGTAAGAACTCTAATACCATTTCCATGGCACTACCTCCTATATATAGTTGTTACATTTTATTGAGCTGCTTGTTTCAATGCATCAAGAATATCTTCAGTGATTTTCTTTTTATTGATATAGCTACGAACAATAGCGACATTCTTATCTTCAAATTGTTCAGCTAACTCTTTTACGGTTACAATAAGGTCTGCTTTACGGCCTTGTGCCGCATTAAAATCAATAGATTCAACTTGTGCATCAATACCATTTTCAGCACAAATCTCTTCAATTTTCATTTTTAGCATCAAGCTAGAACCAATGCCATTACCGCATACAGTTAATACAGAAATCATACTTGCCTCCTACTAAACGTATTCTTGATCTTCTAAACGCTCTGCCAAGAATTCTTGTACATCTTCAATACTTTCAAAATCAGCTGCTGCATCTAAAAACTCGTCATCTTCAAATAACGTAGCAATATCAGTCAACAATTGAATATGTTCATCCTTGTTAGGAGCACATAAGAATAATGCAACAGAAACCGGATCGTTATCAGGGCTACCAAAGTTTAATGGTTTTTCTAAGGTTACTAAAGCAGTACCTACACGTTTTGCCCCATTTTCCGGGCGAGCATGTGGCATAGCAAGACCTGGTGCCAATACAATATATGGCCCCATTTCACGTACAACCTCTACCATAGCCTCTGTATAAGATGGGTCAGTAAAACCTGCATCAACCATAAGTTGACCACCGTGACGAATTACCTCTTCCCACGTTTCTGCGGGATAATGAAAAGATACATTATCCTCAGATAGTAAATCTTGTAACAAGCTAACACCTCCTAAATTTACTCACGTATATACTTGTATTATATCTATTCTTACAGTTTTTTCATATAACAAAATAGGAATACGGTAATAAAAACAAATAAAATTAACATTTTTTCTATTATTTTATTAATAGATTACCCCAAATTAACGAACGAATATTTATCCTTATTTCTAAATTTTTATTAACACTAAAATCCTATTTTAAATTTCACTTCGAGCGCAATTTTAATAAGACTCTCTATAGAATTATACTTATTATAATCAATACCTATACACCTATGTATATTGTATATATATTGAAAATTCTCTATACTTAGATAAGGTTATATTACCTATACAATAAAATAAGGAGATTTTATGCAAACTTCTATAAAAGCATTAATACTATGTGTAATATTATGTATTTCATTGGTAACGGCCTTACAATTTGGATCCACATTTATTTCTTTAGATCAAATCATTCCTGCACTTATGGCTATGATGGACCCAAATGCCACCACGACCATGACAAACACAATTATTACAGATATTCGTTTGCCTAGGCTCATCTACTCAGTACTAACAGGTATAGGCCTATCCACTTGTAGGTCTATTAATGCAAACTGTCACACGCAATGCCCTCGCAGATCCCTATGTATTAGGTGTTTCTTCGGGCGCAAGTACAGGTGCCGTCTTTGCTATCATCATGGGCGGTATTCCACTACTAGGGGCCTATAATACGCCTGTTTTTGCAGCCCTAGGTGCAGCTCTCTCTATTATCTTGGTATTGCTCTGTGTTGGTAAAAGCAACAGCCCTGTAAAGCTTATCCTCATAGGTATGGGTATGACTGGTGTATTCTCGGCCTTAACTATGATGATTATTTACGGAGCCAAGCACGAGGCACAGGTCGAAGTGCTATGTTCTGGCTGCTTGGCAGCTTTGCAGGCATACAATGGGGTGATTTACCATTAACAGCAATCATCGTAACCTTATTTATGCTATACATCTATATGTTTAATCAAGATCTTGATGTGCTACTACTTGGTAATCACGAAGCAGCACAAATGGGCTTATCAGTTAAACAGTTACAACTAAGCATCGTTATTATATCCTCTATTGTCATTGCCACATTAGTATCAAAAGTGGGTGTAGTCGGTTTTATAGGACTCATAATCCCACACCTAGCTAGAATTATAGGTGGCCCTAAGCATAGAAACACATTACTTCTTTAGTGCTCTAATCGGTAGTATCGTCATGATATGGTCAGATGTATTATCAAGAGCCGCTGTATAGTCCGGAAGAAATTCCAATCGGTGTTCTTACATCCTTACTAGGGGCGGCTCCACTCTTCATTTGGATTATCATGAATCGTTATAAACATAATGGTTAGTGTATATCATATCTATAGGAGATACTATGTATCAAATTAATCAGCTGTCCTTCTCCTATGAGAAAAAGAAGTGTTAAAGAATATTTCTGTAACATTTCCTACCAATAAAATAACAGCCATAATTGGGCCAAATGGATGTGGTAAGTCTACACTACTTAGCCATCTTTACCGACTACTACCCTCAAAAGATAAGATCACATTGAATCAAAAAGCATTAGAGTCTTATAAAGGTCGTGAGTTTGCTCAATTAGTAGCAGTCTTAACACAGTCTAGGGACTCTATGATTGATGATTTTCTCGTAAAAGATATCGTCCTCATGGGCCGTTATCCATATAAGCAACACTTCGGCACCTATAGCGCAGAAGATGTAAAAATCGCAGAGCATTATATGAATGAAGTAGGCATTACACATTTAGCTAACGAACAAATTCATCACCTCTCAGGTGGCGAGAAGCAACGCGTTTTTATTGCGAAAGCTTTAACGCAAAAACCGCAAATACTTCTTTTAGATGAACCTACTAACCATCTAGATATGAAGTATAAGGTAGCACTTATGAAACAATTGCGAGCCTTCAAAGGTACAACCATCGTAGTTCTACACGATTTAAATCTGGCTGCTCAATATTGTGATCATATCGTGATTATGAATCAAGGAACAATCCTAAAGGAAGGTTCCCCAACTGAGGTACTAACACCTGAAATTCTTGAACCTATATTTGAAGTTCCGTTCAAAACCTCTTGGGATGAAGGGCGCTATCACTTATATTATTAATTAGTAAAGAAAGGGATTACTATGTTTCAGAATTTAAGAAAATCAAAAAAATTAGTATTAATTGCTATGGCATGTGCCACATTTGCTATCGCTGGTTGTGGTTCTGACACAACTAAAAACAGCTGACAATGGCAAAGCAGTAACATGGAGTGAAACATTTGACGGTACAAAAACTGACTTTGCTGTAAAATCTTCCCCTACTCATGCTGTATCCATGTCTCAAGCAACGACAGAAATGATGCTTCAATTAGGTCTGGAAGACAAAATGGCAGGCACTGCATTTAAAGAGGAAGAAATCTATCCACCTCTTCAAGCATCTTATGACAAGGTAAAAGTATTAGCAGAAAAATGGCCTTCCTTACGAAGTATTCATGTCCGTAAAACCTGACTTTGCTACAGGCTGGCCTGACTCCTTCAGCAAACGAGCCATCCCTGCTGATAAAATGATTGCACAAAAGGTTAACATCTGGCTTCCTGAATCTATGTTGTCTACCAAGGCAGACTTGGAAACTAACTTTAGCGATATGATTAAATTAGGTGAGATCTTCGGTGTTAAAGCAAAAGCTGAAGAATGGGTTGCAGGTCAACGTAAAACATTAGAGGCTATCCAAGCTAAACTAAAAGACTTACCTCGTAAACGTGTATTCATTTATGATTCAGAAGACGGCCAGCCATTCACAGCCTTCGAAGGTTACACTACTAACATCTTGAAACTCATCGGTGCTGATAATGTAATGAGCGGCTTAGGTGTTGATAAAACATGGGCTAAAGGTTCTTGGGAAACAGTAATTGCTCAAAATCCTGACTATATCATTATCGCTGACTACGGTACTTCTATTCGTAACGACGACGATTTCCAACAAAAAATCGAAAAAATTAAAGCAAATCCTCAACTTCAAGATATTACAGCCGTTAAAGAAGGTCACTTCATTCGCGTAAAACTCTTTCTGAAATCACACCTGGTGTACGTACAGTTGATGCCCTAAAACGTTTAGCCGAAGAAATTCACGGTGTAAAAATCGACTAATAAACTAATAATTCAGGAATTTGCTACGTAATATAAGGATTCCTAAAATTATAGCAATTTAACAAACGAAAAAGGTCCCAATTCAAATGAATTGGGACCTTCTTTTTCGTACTGCTTGTATTGCACACAGCATATTGTAGAGAGTAGAGATGTGTTGTAGTTGAAAGATTTAGATAAAATGGATTATTGTAAAATAGATGTAAAGTTTATTAAGTTGTATATGCTGTGACAATGCCTTTTTTATCTATTTCGATTATATTGTTGCCTATATTTTTTATCATTATTTGCCTTAATAGCCATGATCAATGGCTTTAGCGAAAGAAACTCTTCATCACTGAGTCGAAAGGTTCTACCAATACGTTTAATAGGATTACGTGGGCGCCCGGCACCGCGTCTAGATCCACCCCATGCCATATACATACCTCACTTTTCACTTGAAAAACTCCTTCTACCGATAGTATAACCGCGTATACATAAGTATGCAATATCTATTCATTATAAACAATCTCATAATAGTCTTTAAACGTGTAATAAACTGCATTTATTAGTAAAATGCATAATCAACAAAAGCACATATTTATAAGTATTTTTCTCTATTCAACTTGAATTGTAACATCAACGTTGCCAAATATAGATAAATCGCTTTTATAGAATATAGTATTTAAAAGCTAATGTATACCTATATTCTTTGATTACATACTAGATACAACTAGTCAAATTGAAGTGTTAAAATCTCATCAACAAATGGGATAACTTAATCAATCTAATACTTTAACTACAGAAAAAAAGACTGCTCTCACAGTCTTTTTATTTCTATATATGATTGTATTAACCAAATAGTAAGTGACCTACTTCATAAGCAATAGCGGCAACGATGCCAGATAATGGAATCGTTACAAACCAAGCCATAACCATAGATCTTGCTACGCCCCAGTTAACAGCTTTCAAACGTTTAGAGGACCCAACGCCTAGCAAGGAACCACTTACAACGTGTGTAGTACTTACAGGTAAATGTAAGAATGTAGCTGTAAAAATAGTGATGGCAGAGTTTAAGTCAGCAGCGAAACCATTGATAGTTTCCAATTTGAAAATCTTAGTACCCATTGTAGAGATGATTTTCCAACCGCCTACTGCTGTACCCATGGCCATAGCCGTAGCACAACAAAGTTTAACCCATACTGGTACCTCTAATGTATCGATAAAACCACCGCTAAGTAATGTTAAGGTAATAATCCCCATCGCCTTTTGCGCATCATTAGAACCATGAGAAAAGGCCATCATGATTGCAGATACAATTTGCATGGATCTAAATCGATCATTTAAAGCAATTGGAGAAAATCTACCGAAAATAAGCAACAATACTTTCATCACAATATAGCCACCAATCATGGCTACAATTGGAGATAAAATAAGGGATAAGAAAATCTTTATAATCCCTGCCTCATTTAAAGCATCGAACCCTACAGACCAACCCACAGCACCGATGATACCACCAATCAAAGCATGAGATGAGGAACTAGGAATCCCCCAATACCATGTAAGCAAGTTCCATGTTATGGCACCAATAAGAGCTGCTGAGATAATCGCACTATTAATAAGAGACGCAGACATTACGATATCACCACCGATTGTCTTTGCAACACCTGTACTAACCATGGCCACCCAAGAAATTGAGTGCCGCGGTCATCATAATTGCCTTTTTAGGCTCAATAGCACGAGTTCGAAACAGATGTGGCAATGGCATTCGCCGTATCATGAAAGCCATTGATATAGTCAAAGGCTAATGCTAAAAATACAACTAGCCATACTAAATAATGAGCATCAAGCATACTTCAATACTACCCGGCGGAATGTACCAACCAAATCTTCGCAACCATCGATTACATCCTCCATGGCACTAAGGATTTCCTTCCATTTGATAATTTCAATAGGATCTGTACACTCAGTAAATAGTTTAGCCATTTCTTCGTGGTAAATATTATCCGCTTCAGACTCAAGTTTCAATACTTGGTGTACGCGGCCTTCTACCTTCACATGGTCCTTTTTAAGGCTCCCCATATAACCAATAGATTTATTAATATGCTTAACGCATTTTACAACGATTTCACTCATGCGGATAGCACCATCACTTGGTTTACCAACGTGGTACATAACCATTTTATCCATGATTTCTTTAATATTATCCAATGTAGTATCCAATTGGTCGATTAGAAGCTGAATATCTTCGCGATCCATTGGAGTGATGAATGTTTTACGCAAACGTTCTACAGTTTCGGTTACTAATTCATCGGCAGCTTTTTCCTTTGTATCAATTTCAAGAAAAGCCTCTTCTTTAGAGATATCGCCTTTAAACACACGTTCCATCATCTCTGCGCTTTCATATGTAAGAGCAGCATGATTTTCTAAAATACTGAAAAATTTTTCTTCTTTTCCTTTTAATTTAAAAGCCATGAAGATCCTCCTGAAACAGTATTGATTGCTTCTATAAATATAATTTAATTATAGCACACTAACAATAATTCCTAAACAATTTACCATGCTCTATATTTTAACCCCTATGCGTATATGGCATATATAGTATCTCATTCTGTGAAAACAGCTATAATAGTATTTACGTATTATAGGTGTACTCTCTAAACATTCTAGATCACAATAACTCGTAAGGTGAATAGTTCTATGATTCTTCATAACATCCCATACAAGTCTAAAGACAATAAAAAAGCAGATAGCTGACTTAATTATCAACTATCTGCCTTTTAACTTAACCCACATACGAGCTTATTATAGTATCAACTAATTACAACAGTTAACAGTTTGTTACAAATACGATTAATTATTACTGTTACTATTTTTTACCTATTAGTTATTAGTTATTAGCTTCTGCTGCAGCTTTAGCTGCTTCTGCAGCCTTTTTCAAGTTAGGCACAGATGTTGGGCATGTAGCAGGCGTACAAGCACCATTAGGGCCTAAATCTTCAGAACGATTTACAAATGTAGTATGTAACATGTGATGAGCTTTGTGGCTCATAGGTTTGCCATCAAAGAACTCAGCATACAATTTTTGGATATCTGGATTATCACAAGCAGCTTTTACTGTTACTTCTGCATCGCGAGTGTACAAGGATGCAATACGAGCTTCACGAGCTTTGTCAGCCATCGGTAATTTAACGCGTGGTTGACCACCACCACCGATACAGCCACCACGGCAAGCCATTACTTCAATGAAGTCATAATGGATATTTTCTGCACGCATGCGTTCGATGAATTTACGCAAGTTACCTGTACCATGAACAGCCGCTACGTGTAATGTTTTATCACCAATCACTACGTCTGCTTCGCGAGCACCATCCATGCCGCGAATAGCTTCAAATGGAATCAATGTTTGAGGTGCATCTTCACCAGTTGCCAATTTGTAAGCCGCACGCATAGCCGCTTCCATAACGCCACCAGTATTACCGAAGATGATACCACCACCAGAAGCTTCACCCATCAATGGATCAAATGTAGAATCTTCAAGATCATCAAAGTTGATTTCTTCTGCGCGCAACCATTTTGCAAGTTCCCGTGTAGTAATACAGTAGTCTGTATCGCGCATTTCTGGTACATCCCAGTATTCCGCAGAGGAGTTCATTTCATCGCGACGAATTTCGAATTTCTTAGCTGTACAAGGTGTTACTGCAACAGCAACGATTTGTTTTGCATCAAGGCCCATTTTTTCAGCAAAATATGTTTTTTGTGTAGGCGCTTGCATAGCAATCGGGCTCTTAGCTGTAGATAAGTTTGGCAAGAATTCTGGATAGAATGTTTCAGCAAACTTAACCCAAGCAGGACAGCAAGATGTGAATTGAGGCAATACCGCATCACTATTGATAACGCGTTCCAACAATTCAGATGCTTCCTCCATGATAGTCATGTCAGCACCAAAGTTTGTATCTAAAATATAGTCACCACCCAATTTACGAAGAGCAGCTACCATTTTACCTTCTACGAATGTACCCGCATCAAGACCGAACTCTTCACCTAAGCCAACACGTACAGCAGGTGCCGTTTGGAAAACTACGATTTTATTAGGGTCAGCAATAGCTGCTTTTACTTCATCAATTTCAGAGCGTTCATTGATGGAATCGAATGGACAAATAGATGCACATTGACCGCAATGAATACAAATTGGATGATCCCCATTAGTTGTTAAGTCATAATAATCAAATACGCCCATGTCTACAGCACACGCTTTACGACACAAGGAGCAGTTTTTACATTTGGACAAATCTTGAACTAATGCAATATTGCCGTCTTCAATAGGTACACGACGGTCTAAAAATTGGTACTTACTCATGAGTTCCTCCTACTTAGGTAACGTTGTTATCGTTAATCGTAGAAATTATACTATACATTGTGAGTTTTATCAATAAATTCACACGTAATTCCTTTGCATAACAGATATTAAAAAATAACATGATACAAGGAATTATAGGCGTTCTTCTAATTCCATCCACCGTTCTGTGAGCGCATCTATTTGGGATTGAGTCTCTTCTCGCTCAGCCATCAAGGATTGCATCTTTTCATAATCAGTAGCAACTTGACTAATCATGACATCGAGGCCCTTTACTAAATGCTCTAATTTAGGTAATTCATCCATGATATTAGCATACTCTGCTTCTTCCGCTTTATTGAGTCCCTTCTTCGGTGTTTCTTTGAAAGTATCTTCCCCAAATGTAGCTATATTACTATCACTACCATCTACCGAAGTACTTAATGATGAATCATCAGACCCAGAGCTAGTTTCAGATTTGTTACTTTTATCAGTTTTAGAAGCAATCGATGTATCAGTATTAGCCATGTAGAATGGGCGCTTTCCACCACTACTTTCATCTAAAGAATCCTTGTAATCGGAATAGGAGCCGTGAATAATTTCAATTTGACCATCACCACTAAAAACAAAGAGTTTGTCCACAACACGGTCTAAGAAGTAACGATCATGGCACACTGTGATAATGACCCCACTAAAGGAATCTAGGAAGTCCTCTAGCACCTCTAATGTAGGAATATCAAGATCATTGGTCGGTTCATCTAATAATAAAACATTAGGAGCGCTCATAAGCAATTTCAATAGATATAAGCGACGTCGTTCACCGCCTGAAAGCTTACGAATCGGCACACCATGTAGCTCTGGTGTGAAAAGGAATCGTTCAAGAATCTGACCAGCACTCAACGTAGAACCATCGCCCAGAACCATATAGGAATGATCTTCACGAATATAATCGAGAACACGCATATCCTCATCAAACTCTGGTAGTTCTTGTTTGAAATGGGCAATGCGAACGGTCTCGCCCTTACCAATAGTACCGTTTGTAGGTTCATAGGTTCCATCAAGAATATTCATAAAGGTAGACTTGCCAACACCATTAGGGCCTACAATACCAATACGATCATGACGCACTACATGGTAGGTAAAATCCTTAATCATAGGGCGCTCACCAAAGTAGAACTCTAAATGTTCGATATCAAAAATGGTTTTCCCTAAACGCGTTTTTAAAGCAATGGGATCCATTTGATCGGGACGTCTAGTTTTCTCCATATTCTTAAGTTTTTCATAGCGGTCTAAACGAGCCTTTTGTTTCGTCGTTCTCGCCAAAGCACCGCGACGTACCCATTCGATTTCTCGTTTCAAGAACTGACGACGTTTTTCTTCCGTAGCGGCCTCGCGAGCCTCTCGATCAGCCTTCAAGGCAATAAATTCTTCGTAATTACCGTCATATTGATACATACGACGATTAGAAAGCTCTAAAATCCCATTACATACAGAGTCGAGGAAATATCTATCATGAGTACTGATTAATAGGCCCCCTTGGCGAGCACTTAAGTAGGACTCAAGCCAGTCGATGCTATCCTCATCTAAATGGTTTGTCGGTTCGTCTAACAATAATAGGTCACAAGGATATAATAATGCCTGTCCTAACGCGAGACGACGCTTTTGACCACCAGATAACATAGCCACTTTTTGATCCATCTCAGGAAAGCCTAATTTAGTTAAAATAATACGAGCCTCTTGCTCTACCTGCCATCCATCTTGTTGATCCATTTGTTCTAACGCATTCATATAGTTACGCGATATTTTACTATCCTCGCTACCAGACTCTTGCATTTCACGATATTCACGACTAATGCGTTCAAAAGATTGCACCATCCGCAAACGAGGATGGTCTCCATCAAGAACAGCTTCTAGCAAAGTTGATTCTGGATCAAACTCTGGGGTTTGATCCAAATAATGAATACTCGCCTTGCCATTCCGCTCAATGCTCCCCTTATCAGGCTCCATTCGGTGCTGCCAAAATTTTTAGAAATGTAGACTTACCCGTCCCATTAATCCCTACAAGACCTAACCGTTTGTCTGTGGTGAAAGTAATATTCACATCTTTAAACAGCAGTCGTGTGCCATATGATTTTTCTATATTTTGTAAACTAATAACGTTCATCGTATGCTCCTATTATGTCATTCTGTTATTTATTATACTACACATTACCATTGACAGTAACAGGCGCCGTCAGTAGAATAAACGTAACGTATATATTCATGAGGAGGTCCACATGGCAGTAGATATCGTTTTAGACTTTTATGAAACTATCAATTTTGAACTTATCGATATCGATGGGTATGACACATTATTTACAGAGCTCTTGGAAGATGGCACCTATGCAACTGTGTCCGATGATGACGGTCATTTGCCAGAGGATTTAGAGATGCCAATCGTATTCAATGTGTACGACGATAACGACTCCTTCCAATGGAGTGTGACCCTAGATGATTCCTACCAACTAAAAGACTTGTTGGACAGTGCTGAAAGCACAGATACATTCTTAGAAACACTTCAAAAAATTCGACAAGAACATATTGAACAATACCAATAAAGCAAAAGCGATGACCTAAGAGTCATCGCTTTTTATTTCATATAAAGCTACTAATATCTATATATTACTAATCTAGATATACGCTCATTATCAATAGCTAATTATATTCGTACTAGCCACTACAAGAGATTAGTTAATAGACTCTTCCGCTTTTACTAGTTCAACAGATTCGTCCGTATTAGTAGCATCTAGAATTTCAATTAAGCTATTTACGATATTCGCTGCACCATCAACATGCCATTCACGAGCGCGCTCAGACATCTGTTGAAGTCGTGGTAAATTGATAAGAAGGGCGGTCACAACATCTTCTAAGTTATGAATATCACGAGCCCAACGAGCACAACCTCGTTGTTCTAATAGCTCTGCATTAGCCTCTTCTTGCCCTGGAATAGCATTAAAGAACACCATAGGTAAACCAATTGTAACAGCCTCCATACAGGTTAATGCACCAGGCTTTGTTACCAGCAAGGAAGAGGATTTCATAAGCTCCGAAATATTCGTAGTATATCCATACACAATAGTCTTAGTACGCATAGATTCACTAAGGGTAACTAAGGATTCATAAAGAGATGTATTTTGACCGGCTACAACAGTAATTTCATCAATGCCATTAACTTCATCTAAATGTTTTAATGCTGTTTCTAGAGAACCCAATCCAAGGCCCCCACCCATAACGAGCACTTTTATAGGTTCCTCTAAGCTATATTCTGCAATAGCATCACGGAAGAAGGCACGACGCACTGGAATCCCAGATACATGGATACGTGAGGCATCGATACCAGACGATACCATTTCATCTACCATCGATTCAGTAGCTACATAGTATGTATCAATTTGTGGATATAGCCAAAATTGATGACTACTAAAGTCCGTCATGATAGCCACTAATGGTACATCGATATGGCCTTGGCGTTTTAAGATAGATGCTGCACCACATGGGAATGGATGCGTAAATACCATTACATCTGGCTCTTCTTGTTGTACCAATTTGAGCATGCGGCTTTTCAATAGGTATGACAATGCAGTTTGCATAATCGTACCTCGTTTTTCCCCTTTTCGATACGCGGTAAATCATATCATATAGCATCGGAAATACGTCGATCATCTTGATATACGTACCCTTGATCAAATGCTCTACAGACATGGTTTCTGTATCAAGAAAGTCTACATGCGTTATGGATGCTTGTGGTTCTTTCTCTTTCCAATATTCTTCTATGGCTCTGGCGGCCTGCATATGTCCTGTCCCAATAGAAGCGGACACGATGAGAACCTTCCGTGATCTTTCGTTATTCATAGTACACCCTTTCTCTGTGCATTATACCATAAATAGACGAAAAAAAGAGACCTCGAAAGGTCTCTTTCCAATCCATTAAAGATTATTTTTTGCGTTTTTTAGCTTTTGCAGCGTTAACTTGTTCTTTCAAACCTTTACCAGCTTTGAATGCAGGGGATTTGGAAGCTGCAATTGTGATAGTTTTACCGTTTTGTGGGTTACGGCCTTCACGAGCTGCGCGTTCACGAACTTCGAATGTACCGAAGCCGATAACTTGTACTTTACCACCAGCAGCTAATTCTTCAGCAACTGTGTCAAATACAGCTTTTACCGCTTTTTCAGCGTCTTTTTTAGTTAATTCAGTTTTTTGTGCAACACTTGCGATTAATTCTGTTTTGTTCATGACAGAACCTCCTTAAAAATACTATACCTAAGAAGCATGCAAACCTCTAGGCTACTTTTCCTGCACTTTAGCCTCCTCCCAAAAAGCATCCAGCTCAGCTAATGAAAAGTCTTCCCATGAGCGATCGCTTTGGTTAACACAAGCTTCTACATGTAAAAAACGCTGTCGGAACTTTGTGTTTGTGCGATTTAGTGCATTTTCACCGCTTATTTTATACCATCTTAATAGATTAATCAAGGAAAAAAGCACATCTCCCGCTTCTTTTTCCATATTTTCTCTATCTTTTTGGGCAATAGCCTCCTTAAATTCATCCATTTCTTCCGAAACTTTCGCCCAAACCGGATCGAGCTCATCCCAGTCAAAACCTAGCTTCGCAGCCTTTTCTTGCAACTTATAAGCGGCCACTAAAGCAGGTAAACTTTTAGATACACCATCTAATACAGATTTTTGTATATTTTTCTTTTCTTGTGCCTTTAATTCATCCCAACTGTATGATTTTTCATTATTTTCAGGGTCAAAAACATGGGGATGACGGCGAATCATCTTCTGAGTCACATCATTAATTACATCTTCTAATGTAAACTGACCAGCTTCTTCAGCCAATTGACTGTGAAAGACAACTTGTAATAATACATCACCTAGTTCTTCACGAAGATTAGCCATATCTTTATTATCGATAGCATCTACTACTTCATAAGTTTCTTCAATGAAATATCGACGCAATGATTCATGAGTCTGTTTTTGATCCCAAGGGGCAACCATTAGGAGCTCGCAAGGCTTTTACTACATCTAATAATGGTTGTACCGATACAGGCTTATCAGTATTGTTCTTCATATAGTTTAGCCTCCTCCTTATCTCGGCGAGCTTGTAAGCGCTTGCCTATAACAGGGAAATGATACATATCAGCTTTTACAACGGCCTTTGTTAACCATAAGGATAAACCATATACAAATACAGCCACAATAATAGCCGCTGCCACTGCACCACCATTGCCGAATAACTCTACAGTAGTCACATATACTACTTGTGTAGCACCGCCCATAGCCATGGCAGACACTACAATTTTTAATAGCTCTAATTTATTAAGTACAGATCCTACATATTTTTTAACAAATATATAGTTTATGAATGCCGCAATGGCAAAATTCAAATTCGTTGCCCATGCAGCACCATTAATGCCTAGCTCAATAGTACCTGTCAATTCATAGTCTAAGAAGGTCTTAGCCAACAAACCAATAAAAATGGCTATCATAGGAATAACAGTTCTGCCTAACCCTTGCAAGATGCCTGCTGTAATCTGTTGCCAACCTAAGAATATAATGCTCAAGCTAATAACAGCAATAACAGGACCTGCATGAGGTGTTGCATATATCAGTTTAGATATAGGTGTCGCCAACACACAGAGGCCGATACAGGCTGGAATAGTAAAGATATTTGCAATTTTAATGGCTGTTCCAGCGCGCTGCACAATACGTTGCACATCACCTTGGGCATGCGCTTCCGATACGGCTGGTACAAGACTAGCAGCTAGAGATGTAGTCAAAATAATGGGCAACCCAATCAACGATGTAGCCATCCCTGTAAGATAACCAAATTGTGTGGTCGCTTCATTGAGATAAAACCCAATATCCATCAAACGCTTTGGCACGATGAATGTATCGATAAGGGATACCATAGGCAGCATAATATTGGCCATCGAAACAGGTATGGCCAAACTAAATAGTCGTTTCACTACAGAACTATTACTTTCACCAACAGCATTCGGATTCTGCTGTGCCAACATTTGCGCCCGTACACGACGTTGACGATAGTAAAAGTAAATTAATACGAGTAACCCCGCCAATACGCCAGGGAATGTAGCAAAGGTCGCACCACCAGCCGCTAAGTGTAACCCTCTATCAATGAAGTAATAGGCTAAGCCCACCATAGAGGATACGCGGAAGATTTGTTCAAAGACTTGGCTAGTCCCAGTAGGAACCATGTATTGGAAGCCTTGGAAGTAACCTCTAAAACAACTCAAAATCGTAACGATAAAGATTGCTGGAGATAATAGCTGAATAGCGAGCAATGCACGAGGATCTGTAATAATATGAGAATCTATGAGCCACTGCGCACTGCCATATAAAGCAACACTAAATACAAGGCCTAACAGCGTTAACACTTTTAAAGATACGGAAAACACTTGTTGTACGCCTCGCATATCATCATTAGCTAGCTTTTCCGCAATCATAATAGATATGGCCACAGGAATGCCTGCAGCGGAAATACTAACGATAATTTGATAAATCGGATAGGCCATCATATATAGGCCAATCCCTTCACCACCGAGTACACGGGCAATAAGGACTTTACTGAAAGCACCAATAACCTTAACGATAATCCCAGCCAAGGTTAAAATCATAGCTCCCTTTTAAAAATCGATTCATAGGCCCTCCTTAGACGATGATTTCTGGCTAAGGGCCTTCATCACCGCTTCCGTAATGGTCAAAATAGAACCTTTCATGCCTTTAAGGCTCACATACAATATGGCTGGCTTGGAGTCTGCAAATTTCATCTTTTTCCATAAAGTCTTCTCGCACAGCCCCCATATCCCAGTCGGCCATTTTGGAATCGTCATGCCAATGGATGGTAAGCTGTTGATCTCTACGGACGATACTTTTAATGCCCAGTAAACGTGCTTGCTCTTTAATTTGAGCAATGCGCAATAATCGGTCCACCGGATCTGTTGGCGTACCGAAGCGGTCAATAAGTTCATCTGTCATATCATCAAGCTGTTCTTTTGATTTGATATGTAACAATCGTTGGTATACAGAAATTTTGCGTGCACTATCTTTGATATACGCATCGTCGATAAAGGCATCTACCTCTAAGTCGATGGCTGGATCAATGGATACTTCCCGCGCTTCAACTTCTTTATTTTGAGCCTTTGCAATCGCTTCTTCTAAAATGCTCACGTACATACCAAAGCCGACAGAAGCGATGTTACCATGTTGCTGCGAGCCTAAGAGATTACCTGCGCCGCGGATTTCTAAATCTCGCATCGCCAATTTAAAACCAGCACCGAGCTCTGTGAACTCTTCAATAGCTTTCAAGCGCTTTTCTGCAGCCTCTTCAGAAGAGCATTTTGTCAGGACGATACATAAAGTATGCATAAGCACGTCTACGAGAGCGTCCTACCCGACCTCGCATTTGGTATAGTTGAGATAAACCTAAGCGGTCCGCATCATAAATGATGATGGTGTTGGCATTAGGAATATCTAAGCCGGTTTCAATGATACTAGTAGACAATAATACATCATAATGGCCTTCATAGAAATCCGTCATAATTTCTTCAATTTGACGACCCGTCATCTGACCATGAGCAATAGCATAGCGTAAACCAGGTAATGCTGCTTCTAATAACTCACCCATATGATTAATTGATGCAACGCGATTATATACGAAGTAAACTTGTCCGCCCCGTGCCAATTCTCGCTTGATGGCATCAGCAACGATGTTCATATCATATTCCACCACATAGGTCTGAACCGGTAATCGTTCCTCTGGTGGCGTGTTGATAACAGACATCTCCCGAACACCTACAAGAGACATATGTAAAGTCCGAGGAATTGGGGTTGCACTCAAGGTGAGCACATCAATATTACTAGCCCACTCTTTCCATTTTTCCTTTTGTGCTACCCCGAAGCGTTGTTCTTCATCAACAACAAGCATGCCTAAGTCTTTAAAGACTACTTTTTTATTAAGTAGTGAATGGGTTCCGATGAGAACATCGATAGAGCCATCCTCTACACCTTTTAGAACTTGTTTCTTCTCAGATGTACTGCGGAAACGATTGAGCACATCTACTTTCACCCCAAACGGAGCAAAACGATTCCAGAAGGTTTGGAAATGTTGCTGTGCAAGAACTGTTGTCGGTACGAGCACCGCAACCTGTTTGCCACTCATAACGGCCTTAAAGATGGCACGCATAGCCACTTCGGTTTTACCAAAGCCTACATCACCCGCCAGCAAGCGATCCATAGGAACAGGTTTTTCCATGGATTCTTTATTTCTGCTGTAGCCTGTAATTGGTCTTCCGTTTCTTCATAAGGGAAGGCATCTTCAAACTCTTGCTGCCATGGTTGATCTGGCAAAAATGCAAATCCTTCTGTAATTTCTCGTTGTGCATAGATCTCAACGAGCTTATCTGCCAAATCATCGATGGATTTTTTGGCCTTTGTAACAACCTTAGCCCAATCACGACCGCCCATTTTATGGATGCGCGGCACATCACCTTCATTGCCAATGTATTTTTGTAACTGATCTAGATTGTTTGCTGGTAGGAATAACTTATCAGTTCCGGCATAGGCGATTTCAATATAGTCCCGATGAATGCCTTCTGTTTCTATCGTTTTAAGGCCAATATACTTACCAATACCATGCATGCTATGAACTACATAGTCACCTGGTGTTAAGTCAGTAAAGTAGTTGATTTCTTGGCCCTTTTTAGGCTTGTTGCGAAGCTTACGTTTTTGTTGTCCGTAAATATTGCCTTCTACAACAACTACGAGATGGCTATTAGGTAATTCAAAACCATCGGTCAATAAACCTTGCAAAATAACGACCGTATTAGGTTTTGCAATCCATTCCTCACTATGAACAAAGGCAATCCCTTCACCTTCAAGAGCTCGTTCAATACCTTCTCGTCGTTGTTGATTATTTAATACCAATACAACTTGATGATTGAGGCGGTGCCATTGCTTAATTTCATCTGTTAGGAGTGGAATTTGACGTTCAAAGCTCGTCATCGTCTTACCTTGAATACCGATTGGGTTAAATCCAGGTAAACCGATAGAGCGTTGTTGCATAAATGTGAAAGCTACTTGATTTGTAGCCTCTACAGTACGTTGTAGTTCATTCCAATCACAATGATTTTTCCGATGTGTAGGATCTTCCTTGAGGAACTTCTTTAATGCTTCTTGGATACGACCTGGCTCATCATAAATGAGAGTCCCTTCTTTCACAAAGGATAATAAGGTGCAATCTGCATCACTTTTACCAAGGAAGAAAGGTGTCACCGTATACGAATCAATTTGTTCAATAGAACGTTGATTCTCAACAGAGAAGAAACCGCAATGTATCGATTTCATCACCAAAGAACTCAATGCGAATCGGATGATCACTATTTACAGGATAAATATCTAGAATATCCCCACGCACGGCAAAATGACCACGTTGTTCCACCTGGTCTACGCGTTCATATCCAATTGTTACGAGCTGTTCAAGAGCTACATCACGTTCAATCGTATCATTCAAAGAAAAATGTAACGACTGGCCTGTTAAATATTGTGGAGATACCACATATTGTGTAACCTCTTCTGCATTCGCTATAACTACGGCAGGTTCTTGCCATGCTAGCAATGCTAAAGCACGCATTTGTGCACCTTGATCTTCAAGGCTACGAGCAGTCGTTGTAAACTCCACATTGTCAGTTATAGGAAATGATAGGACTGGGATATTAGGCCAGAAAAAGGCTAAATCTCGTTCCCACATCTCTTTATGGTCCTTATCATGGACTACGATAACTACGGGCTTTGTAAGGCCTGTAGCAAAAGCTTGGTTTAAGAGGAAACTCTTTTGAGATCCACTTAGACCATATATGACTGACTTTCCCTTCCGCTGAAATGCGTTTAGCCCATCCACAAAGGATGGGTTCTGTGAAAGCAGCTTAGTTAATGTATTATCCATACTGCACCATATAGTATTCATGATTATTTAAATAAATAGTTCTAACTCATTTATTATAACATTTTTAGGCAAAAAAAATAGCACCTCAAAAGGTGCAATAAAGTTGGTGCGGGAGAAGGGACTTGAACCCCCACGCCGTAAGGCGCCAGATCCTAAGTCTGGTGCGTCTGCCAATTCCGCCACTCCCGCGTCTCAACTGAAATAATAATATCATGTATATAATTCATCGTCAATCATTTTTTTAGATTTAACTAAAATTTCATGTTGCCTCTAAAGTATCTACTATATAACTAATTAAATATCTACTATATAACTAATTCTTTTTTCTTTATTTTAACCTTACATATTGGTCATTATATAAATTGTAAAATGAAAAAGAGACTGACCCAGAATCCGAACTACTAGAATCCTGGGTCAGCCTCTTTTTTAGGATGATGATGAATAAATGCATGCCCTACATTTACCATAAAAATATATTAACAGTCATAACGTATGTCATGCTGGTAATACCAAGAAGGTATTATTCACCATGACCATGCCATCGACATTTAGGTCTTTCGAATACAATCTAACTCATAAATAATGAAGATTATATAGAACTAAAAAATCCTTTTTACGGGTACGTAAAAAGGAGATACTAACTTCTCCTCCCTATCTCTCGTAGGTCAAATGGTGAATGTTGAATAGGCAGTTCTCCTGACTCGGCGTCATCGCTTATCTAGCCTTCCCAGTTTCCCAGTGACTTAATTTAGACTCGCTCGACCATACAGTGGCGGGACCGTGCTGGCATTTAACCAGCTTCTCTATTATGCTTTTCAGCACCTATTCCCAAATATGATGTTTTCTATGAGTTAATATTAACACCGCTATCGTATTAAGTCAATTTATTTTTGTAATTTTATTTACAATTTTACTGTCCATTAATTTATACATATATAAACATGAGTTATACACTAGTTGGATATCTTCACGGCTTTTACTTTTTCATCTCTTATTCATCTATTGCCATATATGATATTTTTAATTACAATATAAAGGTATCTAAAAATAGGAGGAATCTATGTATATCGGAGATTTCATTAAAGAATATCGGGAAGCCAATGGTGTGTCCATTGAAGACTTTGCCACAAAAGCAGGCTTAACAGTTACAGAAATTGAAGCCTTAGAAAATAACTTACAAGAAGATGGTACTGTAATACCAGTTGCGATGCGACAAATCAAAGGTATCGCCGTAGCTATGAGTGTACCAATGCCTGTAGTTATGGCTCAGATTCCTTCCGATCAAGAATTAGTTGTCCATGTAGTAGCTGAGTCTGATCAGCCACATGCAAAGTAATAAGGAGAATAAATGAAGCGTAGTTTATTAATTGCAGCAGCTTTCACAATCTTAGGCATCCTGCCCTCTCAAGCAGTCAATATTGCTGACTTAGAGAATGCAAGAGGTTATGCCTACTTATATCGTATGAATGGTCAAAACTATTACGCAGAACAACGCGTTAAAGTTATCGCTGGTGAAGGTAATAAATTTGAAATTATCGGTCGCACCTATAGTCATCAAGGGGCTCAATATTATATGACAGAGTACATAAACCATTATTACTTTGACCAAGATGCCGATACAATTCAATGGGTCCAAGAACAACGTAATATTATCGATGCCCGTACAGGTAGAGTATTACGTGAGGAAAAACGACCTAAAGCTAAATTGATTACTTTAAAACCAGATACTTATGGTTATATGCAAGCTATCTATTGGAGAGATCTTGCCGTAGCTGCAGGTCAGCTAAAATAATCTAAGCATTATCTAATTGACAATTTTTAAAAGCTCACCATATTAAGTATACATATAATAAAGGACTCTACTGATTAGAATGTAGAGTCCTTTTGATTATACTATTACTATAAGTAGATAAAATAAAAAAGCACCACATTACTATGATGCTTTAATTTGGTGACCCAGAAGGGATTCGAACCCCTGGCCTTTTGATTCGTAGTCAAACGCTCTATCCAGCTGAGCTACTGAGTCATGTACTTGGTACTCACTTATATTAACACAACGCTTAAATCGATGCAAGCATTTTTTTAATATTTTTTGAGTAATTTTATGGACATGCGGTCCGAAGACCGCCATCCAAAATTTGGCAGGGGCAGTAGGACTTGAACCCACAACCAACGGTTTTGGAGACCGCTACTCTACCAATTGAGCTATACCCCTATGTTCATCAAGCCTTGCTTGATACTTGATTAGTTTAACAAAAAATAGACCCTATGTCAAGAAACAAAGCGTTTTAAAATAATGAAATAATAGTGAATTTAAAAGGAAAAGAGCCCTCTTTTTCAAGGGCTCTTATGTCTACTTAACTTTTACCTTTATATATACGGGAGATGGTATATATAATTAGAGAGTTTTGTATATGTATTGTTTTGTTTATACACAGGGAGAGTATTGTTGTGTATTTAAGTGTTGTTTTATGTGTTGTATTGTTTTGTGTTGTGTTGTTTGTATTATTTGTAAAAGGGACAGGTAAAAGTTATTTGCAGTAGACCTCCATTTCCTTAGTTGATCTCAATCAACTATTGCTAGTATATAGATTCTATGTGAAAACATAGTGAAAGTTTTATGAGATATATATGAAACGAGTAAATTTTGGTACATATTTAAACATTACAAATATAGCTATAAAACTAGTATTTACCTACACTTTTAGGTTTATATATATTTTTTTAGATAAAACTATGCATGAATAGAATATGTAGTAGATAGTCATTATTAAAATTTATAATTAAAGCAAAATTTATTACATAAAGATGATTAATTAGAAAATTTGATTAAAGAATATCTTATGTACTATTTTGATCAATCAAGTATTATGTATAGATATATCCATTAAAATAGTAATATTTGAAGTATACTGTTGTTTTTATATCGCTAAGGAGTCTATACCTATTGAATAATATAATTAACGTTTATGGATAAATATTTAAAGTTAAAAATGAAGGATAATTGTATATTATAGATAAGTATGTATCGAGATATAGTGATACTTTAGTATTAAGCGATATATAATACTTAGAACGTAACTCTCAATATTTACATAAATCTAAATTTCTCAGCTACTATACGGTTTGATACCATAGGTGCTGCGCACCGCGGTATCGGTTAATTACAAGTATTTGAAGAAGCTCAACAGTTGTACGGTTCAGTAACATTGGTACTTCGCACCGCGTTACTGGATGGATAAGATTTGCCTCCTACCACTAGCCGCGGCTTCCTATCACACTCGCCCATGATCGTATTTAGAATAGTCTTTTAATGCACGGTTCTAATGGTAGGGCTTCGTCGAACCTGATGCAATGGACGTATGCGTCACTGCGCTCCTTTACGCCCTATTGCCCTAGGTTTCACACGCCGTCTAACACGGACACTTAGTTAGATAATACCTCTACAACCTTGGCTAGAGACGGCTCTAGCAGGGTAAGCTAGTCGAAGACTAGCAAAAATAAAAAGGCCTACCTTTAGGTAGACCTTTTATTTTAGTTAATCAGCAGCTTCCTATCCTCCCAGGCCGTCTCCAGCCAAGTACTTTCGGCGTTTATGAGCTTAACTACTGTGTTCGAGATGGGAACAGGTGGATCCTCATAGCCATCGCCACTGAATCTGTCAGAGTTTGTACTCTGAAAACCACATAGAAGTATATATATTTGTTTGCACATTCTGCTTAATGTTTTTGTTTAAGTAAAGCCCTCGATCTATTAGTACCAGTCAGCTCCAAACCTCACGGCTCTTCCACACCTGGCCTATCAACCATGTCGTCTACATGGGATCTTACTAGCTTATGCTATGAGAACCTCATCTCA
>SCPN01000331.1_pt1:77500-248423 | contig 248423 bp, 315 predicted proteins | sample 6106831 | NCBI WGS metagenome assembly SCPN01 (sample SAMN10720447, study PRJNA508395) | human gut metagenome | isolation source: Participant 1, 0 month
CTCAACCCCGGTGCGGTTGCCCGCTCGGTTTGGCCTCTTCCCGTTCGCTCGCCGCTACTAAGAAAATCTCGTTTGATTACTTTTCCTCCGGGTAATTAGATGTTTCAGTTCCCCGGGTGCCCTCCTCATACTCAAAGGTATGGGTGACAGTGCATAACCACTGCCGGGTTCCCCCATTCGGAAATCTACGGGTCAAAGGTTGCTGCTTATCGCAGCTTACCGCGTCCTTCTTCGATATCGCAAGGCATCCACCGTACGCCCTTATTATCTTTACTTAAAATCTAATATGCTTATCTTCGTCATACATAGCTTGTCGTATACAAATACGCGGCGGTTTCGCTTCATTATTTCTTGATAATCATCGATTTGAGATTTTATTGACATGCATTAGATACATTGTCGTTTTTTGTAGCCGTACATTTTCATGTACGTCACCATTAAGTCAGAGAATTATTTCCTATGTGCTCGGGTCAACCTACTTAGAAATTCTAAGAGATGACCTTACAAATATATATTAATTCTTCTATGCAGTTTTCAAAGAACAATAATCTGACATAAATCTTTACGATTCATGCGTCATATGTTGCTATCAATGATAGCTTAGTTATTTTAGTATAAAACAGACTAGCTGTCAAATACTAAATGGTGGAGACGAGGAGATTCGAACTCCTGACCCCCTGCTTGCAAGGCAGGTGCTCTCCCAACTGAGCTACGCCCCCGTAATGGGTTAACTTAAGTCTCGATAATCCATTCCGAAGAATCCGTTATCTTTTATAAGTTTTACCTATCAAATTAGCTCTTAGTGTCTGTACTCTACACAAAGTGTATTTCAAGTTATATGAGCCAACTGGTGGGCCTAGGTGGACTCGAACCACCGACCTCACGCTTATCAGGCGTGCGCTCTAACCAGCTGAGCTATAGGCCCATATCTGTAGAATTGAGAGTCTTTACAGATCTCTCAAAACCGAACAATGTTAGGTGGCCAAAGTGTCGACCTAAGTGACATCCAAGCTCTTGGCCTGGTGTATGTCTCCCTAGAAAGGAGGTGATCCAGCCGCACCTTCCGATACGGCTACCTTGTTACGACTTCACCCCAATCATCGACTTTACCTTAGACGGCTGGCTCCCGAAGGTTACCCCACCGGCTTTGGGCACTTCCGACTTTCGTGGTGTGACGGGCGGTGTGTACAAGGCCCGGGAACGTATTCACCGCAGTATGCTGACCTGCGATTACTAGCGATTCCGACTTCACGTAGGCGAGTTGCAGCCTACGATCCGAACTGAGAGAGTGTTTCTCGGGTTTGCTCCACCTCGCGGTATTGCTTCCGTCTATTAACTCCCATTGTAGTACGTGTGTAGCCCAGGTCATAAGGGGCATGATGATTTGACGTCATCCCGCCTGCCTCCGCATTGTCTGCGGCAGTCTCTCATTAGTTCCCACCCAAAGTGCTGGCAACATAAGATAGGGGTTGCGCTCGTTGCGGGACTTAACCCAACATCTCACGACACGAGCTGACGACAACCGTGCACCACCTGTTTTCTGGCTTCCGAAGAAGAGGAACCATCTCTGGTTCTGTCCATCAATGTCAAGACCTGGTAAGGTTCTTCGCGTTGCGTCGAATTAAACCACATACTCCACCGCTTGTGCGGGCCCCCGTCAATTCCTTTGAGTTTCAACCTTGCGGTCGTACTCCCCAGGCGGGGTACTTATTGCGTTAACTCCGGCACAGAAGGGGTCGATACCTCCTACACCTAGTACCCATCGTTTACGGCCAGGACTACCGGGGTATCTAATCCCGTTCGCTCCCCTGGCTTTCGCGCCTCAGCGTCAGTTTTCGTCCAGAAAGTCGCCTTCGCCACTGGTGTTCTTCCTAATATCTACGCATTTCACCGCTACACTAGGAATTCCACTTTCCTCTCCGATACTCTAGATTGGCAGTTTCCATCCCATCACGGGGTTAAGCCCCGAACTTTTAAGACAGACTGACCATCCGCCTGCGCGCGCTTTACGCCCAATAATTCCGGACAACGCTTGCCACCTACGTATTACCGCGGCTGCTGGCACGTAGTTAGCCGTGGCTTTCTATTCCGGTACCGTCAATCCTTCTCACTATTCGCAAGAAGGCCTTTCGTCCCGATTAACAGAGCTTTACAACCCGAAGGCCGTCATCACTCACGCGGCGTTGCTCCGTCAGACTTTCGTCCATTGCGGAAGATTCCCCACTGCTGCCTCCCGTAGGAGTCTGGGCCGTGTCTCAGTCCCAATGTGGCCGTTCATCCTCTCAGACCGGCTACTGATCATCGCCTTGGTGGGCCGTTACCCCTCCAACTAGCTAATCAGACGCAATCCCCTCCTTCAGTGATAGCTTACATGTAGAGGCCACCTTTCATCTATCCTCGATGCCGAGATCAGATCGTATGCGGTATTAGCAGTCGTTTCCAACTGTTGTCCCCCTCTGAAGGGCAGGTTGATTACGCGTTACTCACCCGTTCGCCACTAAGATTGATAGAAGCAAGCTTCCATCGCTCTTCGTTCGACTTGCATGTGTTAAGCACGCCGCCAGCGTTCGTCCTGAGCCAGGATCAAACTCTCCAAGATATCTTGAAGCTATTTGAATAGCTCATTATTTGTTGTCGTTACATTCAAGTAACTTTGAATTATGGTTGGTTTTGACTTTGTCAAAACCCGCACTCTGGCATATGTTCAATCATATGATTGATTACCTATCATTGTTCAGTTTTCAAAGATCTGTTATCAGTTTCACGCTTCAGTGAAGCGCCATCTGACGACTTGATTATAATAACATGTGAGCAATTTCATGTCAACACATTTTATAATCTTTTTTGAAGTTCTTTCGAACTTCAAAGTGTATTTCTACACTCATTAAGAAACAGTCGTTCGAACGACTGTATGGATATTATAGTATAACCAAAAAATAATGGCAACCCCCAATTCTCAACTTCACACAACTTTCATTGCACATTCATTTTTCAGCCTAAAAACTAAAGATTGATTTTATACAATCTATTTTGTATAATGTAGCTGTAATATAGACTCTTTACTTATATCGTATGTAGCTATATAGTTATATACTATTTAATACTATATTTTAATTTTGAATTAGCTCTATATTTCAATTTAGTCTTTTATTATGGTAGTTATTATTAATACTATAATAATGTGTGAGGAGATTGAGTATGAAATTATCCAAACGTTTATTATCCAAAACAGTTGCTATTGCTGCGGTATGTGCAACTATGGCCACTGCAGCCTTCGCTGCACCACAAGGTACATTTGATACCTCTGAAATTCAAATTACAGGCGAAGCCTCTCGTTCTGTAGCACCTAACTATGCGATTTTAACACTTGGTATTACTAGTGAAAACACTAATATCAATGCTGCAAAATCCAATAACGATCGCATCATGAGTGATTTAATCAGCAAGTTAGGTCATTTAGGGATCGACAAAAAAGATATTTATACATCTAATATTTCTATTAACCCTACAAGTGATTATCAAGATGGCAAACGAATCAACACTGGTTATAGTGTAGCAAATCGTGTGACTGTAAAAATCAACAATCTCGATAATGTAGGAAAGGCTGTTGACGCTGCTGTTAGCGCTGGCGCCAACGATATCAATAACCTTTCATTCCAAAATGATGTATCTCAACAACTATCTGATTCTTTAACTACCGAAGCAATTCAAGACGGTCGTCATAAAGCTGAGGTTATTGCTGCAGCCCTTGGTCGTACTTTAGGCCCTGTAAAAACTGTTTCTATCAGCACACCACAAACAAGCTCTATTGACTCTGGTTCCTATCGTAACGCCTTAATGTTAAAAGCGTCTCTCGAAACTGCTACTCCTGTTGAAAAAGGATCATTAGTAGTTTCTCAAGACGCTAATATTACTTATTATTTACAATAGAATTTTCTGGTACCACACCTTCGTGGACCGCTACAATGCCGCCTGTCAATTCATGATAGGTGGCATTTTCATATCCTAACGATTTCCAAATTTCTAGAATCTCGCTTTGATGAGGATATCTGCGTAAGGATTCTGGTAACCATGCATAAGAAGAATTATCCTTACTTAACTTACCTATAATAGGTAATATATAGGAGAAGTAGAAATTATATAACTGTTTAAAACCAAACATGCTTGGCTTTGCGAGTTCTAACACAACTACTTTTCCACCTGGCTTTACAACACGTTGCATTTCAGATAACACTCGTTTAATATCTGGCACATTACGCATTGCAAATCCGCTCATAGCAGCATCAAATGTGTTATCTGCATATGGTAATGCCATGGCATCACCTTGAACAAGATTAACTTGATCTATTAAACCAGCATCTTCAATGCGTACACGACCTTGATCAAGCATCTCACTATTAAAGTCCAAAGCCTCCACCTTTAATGTTGGTTCTTGACGTAACGCTTCCTTTGTAAACACACAGGTACCACATGCTACATCAAGCACACGTTGGTGAGGACCGATATTCATTGCTTTTACAGAGAATTTACGCCAAAAATAATCTTGTCCAAAGCTTAAGACTGTATTCATTAAATCATAGTTTTTTGCAATATTAGAAAAAACACCTTGTACAAATTGCTCTTTATCGGCATACGTTTTAAATTCTTTAGTATTCATTATGGTCCTTTCACTAATCAAGAACTATATTCAAACTCTTTACTCGCATAGTATATCATACTATGCCCTCCTATCAAAAGAATCCTATTATATATACTATATATAGTAATTATGTAATAAGCACATATTTAGTTAAAACCATATATTCACTACTGTTGAAATTAGTATATTACAAAATAAATATCGTTATCAATCACAGTAGATCTAATTTAACTATATATAAATGACTATGATATTATCTATTGCCACCATCCTGTGTTCGTTGTATAATGACATATGTCCATGACGAAAAGATATCTTTTCCATGGTCTTTTATTAGTTTTTATTAAGTATTGGAGTGTACTATGAATCGATTTGTAAAATCAATCAATAGAGTCAGTCTAATCCAACAAATTATCATAGGTTTGATTATTGGTATTTTGACAGCTCTATATGTGCCAGAATGTGGCAAATGAATTAGCTTTATTAGGCGTTCTCTTCGTTGGTGCTTTAAAAGGGATTGCACCAATCCTCGTATTCTTCCTTGTAATTGCAGCCATCAGTAAACACCGTTCTGGTCAAAAAACAGGTATGGGCTCTGTAATCACATTATATTTATTAGGTACATTCCTTTCTGCAGCGCTTGCTGTCGTAAGCTTTATGTTCCCTACTACATTACACCTTGCAGCTAGTGCAGCCGATGCAGCTCCACCACAAGGTATCGTAGAGGTAATGAAAACACTTTTAAAAATATTGTTGATAACCCTGTGAAAGCCTTAATGACGGCTAACTATATCGGCATTTTAGGTTGGGCACTTATCATCGGTGGTGCATTACGCCATGCACCAATGAATACTAAAGAAATAATGGAGTCTATCGCTCAAGCTATTACAACTGTAGTAGGTTGGATTATTCGCTTTGCTCCTCTTGGTATTATGGGTCTTGTAGCTGACTCTATTGCAACTAATGGTATCGAAGCTTTGATTGGTTATTTCCAATTACTCGTATTACTACTTGGTTCTATGATTTTCGTAGCATTAGTAGTAAACCCACTTCTATCTTTTGTATATCTTCGCCGTAATCCATATCCATTGGTTTCAAATGTTTACGTGAATCTGCAATCTATGCGTTCTTTACTCGTAGCTCTGCTGCAAACATCCCTGTTAACCTCGATTTGGCGAAACGTTTAAAACTTAACCCTGATATGTATTCCGTATCCATTCCATTGGGTGCAACAATCAACATGGGTGGTGCAGCGATCACAATTACAATCATGACATTAGCTGCTGCCCATACACTTGGAATCGTTGTAGATATCCCTACAGCAATCCTCTTATCTGTTATTGCTACTATCGGTGCTTGTGGTGCTTCTGGCGTTGCTGGTGGTTCCCTACTTCTAATTCCTCTTGCTTGTTCTCTATTTGGTATCTCCAATGACATCGCAATGCAAGTTGTAGGTGTAGGCTTCATCATTGGCGTTTTACAAGACTCCACTGAAACAGCACTTAACTCCAGTACAGATATTCTCTTCACAGCTACTGCAGATTATGCAAAACGTGGCTATCACGAAAACTGGAATTAAATATAATTTTACAATCATACTAAAGACGGTCCTTCGGGACCGTTTTTTTGTATTAAAAGGTCCATAATTACTAGATTACTATACGACTTATAAATGTATTCATTGTATAATATAAAGAACATACTTTATAAATCAACATAGGTATCAATATTAATCATATACGTTTATATTAATTACAATCGCCTATATTGATTTTCTTCAATATAGTGTTATAATGGAGTTAATAATAACTATTAACAGATAGCAATAGAAAGGAATCAACATGAAACAATACGATATTATTGTGGTTGGTACAGGTGGTGCAACCATCGTAGCGGACGCTGCTATAAAAAGAAGGGCCTAAAAAAGTAGCTATCATAGAAAAAGGTAAATTCGGTGGCACATGCCTAACTCGCGGTTGTATTCCTACGAAGGTTATGGTTACAGCAGCTAATGCCATTCAAGAGGTAGAAGAGTTCAAAAAAATAGGCGTCAATGTTGGCGATGCAACTATGGATTGGGACACTGTAGCTAAACGTACATGGCATATGATTGACAAGTCTGCAGGCATCTATGATTACTATAACGCTTATGACAACGTAGATATATATCGCGGTGCTGCAAGCTTTGTATCCGATAAGATTATGAACATCAACCTTAACGATGGGTCTGGCATTGTAGAAATCACAGCTCCAACAATTATTCTAGGTACTGGTGGTTATAGTAACGTACCAAATGTACCTGGTCTAAAAGAGGCAGGCTTCCTTTCTAGTGAAAGTTTATTTGGCGATAAGTTCCCGAAACAACCGTACAAATCGCTTGCAGTACTGGGTGCAGGCCCTATCGGCGTAGAATTCGGTCATGTATTTGATGCAGCTGGTACTGAAGTTACCATCATTCAACATAATGTACGTTTAGTACCTAAAGAAGACGAAGAGATGTCCGAACATCTTCTCCAAAACTACCGAGCTCGTGGTATTAATGTAATCTTGAACCAAGACACTGTTGAAATCCGTCAAGAAGATGGCCTTAAGGTAGTAGTCACAAAAGATCGTACTACTGGTGAAATTACAGAAACTAAGGTAGAAGAAATCCTCGTAGCTGCCGGTATTCGTCCAGCAGTTGAAGAACTCCACCTCGAAAATACAGGTATTGAAACATTACCAAAGGGCTGGATTAAAACAAACGAGTTCCTTGAAACATCTGTTGAGGGCATCTATGCCTTAGGTGATGTAAATGGTGAACCAGCATTCCGTCATCGTGCGAACTATGATGCTGATATTATCGCCCACAACCTATACTTTGCTAAAAACGAAGAAGATTTCCGTTGGGCACGTTATGATACATTGCCAAAGGTTACCTTCTCCTACCCTGAAATCGGTAGCGTAGGTCTTACTGAAGCAGAAGCTATTAAAGCAGGCTATAATGTAGGTGTTGGTAAAATTACTACTCCTCTACTGCTAAAGGCTATGCTATGGGTATTAATCCTAGCGATGTAAATGATGGCTTCGTTAAAATCGTAGTGGATAAAGACACTAACCACATTCTTGGTATGCACGTAGTAGGTCCTCAAGCCTCTATCCTCTTCCAGCCTTATGTGAACCTTATGAATAGCGGTGTAACTCCATTGACTGCTATTAATGAAGAAATCGCTTCTGAACGTACTAAACGTTTACGTGAAAAAGGTATTACTCGTGAAATGGATCCTAAATCTGTTATCACTGTAGGCGAAACTATGAGCCCACATCCATCCTCTCATCGAGGTTATCATGTGGACACAAGCATACTACGAACACCGTTGGCAATAATAAATATATAACCATTATATAAATAAAAGAGCTGAAGATTTTATCTTCAGCTCTTTATTTATAATATCGCTAAATAGATTAACGACCCATATCAATGGTGTTATCCCAAATAATATTTGTTTTACGACCGTCGAAACCTTGATCTGGTTCAGGAGGTAATTTACTAGATTTAGATTGACCTACATAAGCCCCTGTTTCAGCATCTACAGTAACTACAGTCTTTTTACCATCTTGATGCATTGTCATATAGTATAGAATCTTGCCTTCATGAGCTTCAATTTTCCAGCCTTTTACGACTGCATCAGCACCAAGTTGTTGTTTTGCAACGCGCTCAGCTTGAGCTGCTTCGATGACTTTATCTTTATTGAAGATTTCACCGATAACTTTCTTAGGTTTGCCACCTTCATCCATATCAGAAGTATTACCAGTGATAACATCGATTTTCATCTTATATTGATGATATTTACTATAGCCTACTACTTTGTAACCATAGTTCAAATCATTAGAGTTAAGCTCTACAGAATGAAGTGCTGCATTAGGAAAACGGTTTTGGAAAATAGTACCAATTTTGCTCATAGTCATAACCATGGATTCCCCTGGTGCACGTTGTACAGAAATATCAGTACTTGTTTCTGGTTTTGTTTTACGTGCATCTGCCACACTAGGTGTAGCAACGGACAATACGCCAACTGCCAATACACCAGTTAATGCCATAGAAATCAACTTTTTATTCATTACATATCCTCCTACTATATACAATGCTTTCACCTATGGTAAAAGCCATCCGTATACTAGAATTATTATAATTTCGTGCTATACGCAACAGCACACAAAACATACATAAATAGATATATTATTTAGACAATATACTATAAACCTTCATTCGATGCAAGTCGATCGTTTACATCAGTCATAAGCAATTTGTAACATGTTGCCACCAAAGGTACGCCAATCAACATGCCAGTAACCCCCATTAAACTACCACCTACGATAACGGCCGCAAACACCCACAAACCTGGTAATCCAACAGAATTACCTACAATCTTAGGATAAATAAAGTTACTTTCAATTTGATGAAGTACCTCTAAGATAATCACATAGATTAATGCATCCATAGGACTAACAGTAAGCAAGATAACTGCGCCTATAACGCCCTCCTACATAAATACCTAGCAATGGAACTAATGCAGTAAGGCCAATAACACAGGCAATCGTAGTAGCATATTCGATATTAAATACCCACAGTGAAATACCCACCATAATGCCTAAAATCAAGGCATCTATGAACTGGCCTACAAAGAAGTTACTAAAAGTTTGAACAGCTACGCGTGTGACATAACTAACACGGTTAACCCACTCATCAGATGCATAGGCTTTTAGGATTCGTTTACCTTGCATCATAAGTCGCTCTTTATCGAGCAACATATAAATGGCAAAGATTAAACCTAAACCTATATTCAAAGTCCAAGATAAGGCGGTCCCCATCGCATTAACTAGGTATGTACCACCCTTTGTGCCCCACTCGCGAGTATATTTAACAATACTTTCACCACTCAAGGTATCCATAAGTGTTTGATTGGAGGCCATTGGAATAGTTTCTGTAAGGTGTTGCATCCATGTTTGGAAATCTGTATACAACTGCGGCGAAGAAGCTACGATAATCGACATGGAATGAATCAATTGTGGAATCGCCATGCGCGCAATGAAATACACGATAGCACTGATAGTAACAAAGGATAATACAAGACTTAAAGGTCGTCTAATTTTATCTTTCCAACCAGTTTTACTCTTAGGCCACAGCCAGCGTTCATAACGCACAACGAGAATATCGAGGACAAATGCGATACAAGCACCTACTATAAGTGGAACAAAAGCAGTAACAATGGCATCAATAGCATTGGCTATATCGCTAATACGGATCGCCATCATGATCATAACGCCCGCCAATATAATGGCCCCTATAAGCGGTTTGTAATATTTAAATCGTTTCATATATAACCTACTTTACTATACTCACAATGCATACATTACCAAAACTTAATGAACATTGTATGACCTACGATTGTATGCAAGTTTAGTATAACACAAAAGTCCACCTTATCACATGCTCGGTCCCCCGATGAACACGAGAGCATGATAGAAGGTGGACTTATTATATGTCTAATCTAAATTAGATTGAAGATTAGCGGTGAATGTAAACGTCTACACGACGGTTTTCAGCTTTACCTGCTGCAGTAGAGTTAGTTGCTACTGGTTTAGTGTCGCCATTAGCGATACCGATGAAACGATCAGCAGATACGCCGTTGTTTACTAAGTATTGAGCTACGTATTGTACGCGGCGTTCGGACAAGCCAACATTGTATTGAGGAGTTGCATCAGTATCAGCATTACCCAACAATTTGATTTGATCTTGAGAGTATTGGTTAGCAGCGTTTACAGCAGCTGTCAAGTTTGGATATTGGTCTGCACGAGCTACATCTTGGTCGGAATCGAAGTAGATGGATTGTACATAGTAATCCAATTTAGGAGTTTTGTATACAGGAGCTTCTACTACAGGAGCTGGAGCTGGAGTGTATACAGGAGCTGGAGCTGGAGTTGCTACAGGAGCTACTGTTTTGTGACCACCGAAGCGATAGGACAAGCCAACTACAGGACCTTGGAAGGAGATATTTTCATTATCTGCATGTTTTGTGTTGATATAACGGTAACCAGCGTTAATATCCAAGTCTTCGTTCACTTTGTAGCCTAAACCAGCTTCCCAAGTGGAAGTTTTCTTAGTACCTACACCAGCTTTACCACACTTCTACTTTAGAGCCAAGGTTAGCTTTACCAATTACACCTGCTTGTGCAATGTTATTAGCTTTAGCGAAGTCATCGCCAGAAATATGAGCATAACCGCCATATACTGCGAAATTTTTGTTCAAGGATTGAACCAAGTTAACTTCGTGCATTTTGTCGCTATAGCCAATGCCACCCAATTTGTCGTTCAAACCATGGTAGCATATTGAACAGCAGTTTTGTCAGACAAAGCGTATGTCAAACCACCATCAAAGTTCCATTTTGCATCAGCATTGAAATGTTCAGTTTTTGCTTTAGAATGAGCTGCACCAAGATCAACTTGGAATTCGCCTTTGTTGAATTGAGTTTGTGGAGTTGCGCCAGCTACGGATACGCCTACAGCAGCAACTGCCAATAAAGCTAATAATTTTTTGTTCATTATAATTCCCTCCAAAAATAGCCCACAACAATACACAGGGCCTTGGTAATAATATACTTTCATTTTACACAACTTTTCGATAAATTTCAATATCTTTTATGAATTTACCGTGAGAATTTCGAATTTTATCTATATATAGATTTTATATAATTTAAATTTAAAATTACACCTATTTCTATAATATAGGAATATTATGCTACCAATCATAGTATTGATTAGACTTCTATTTATTGTTTTAACATATATCTTATACTTATCTTATTGTGCCTTTAAATTTAGCGGACATACAGCCAGAAAGCCATACTCCAATGGATTGATGTTCATCACACAATAAATTCTATAGAATATGATATACTAGTGATGCATATTTTGTAGAGATTTCTATTGTAAATAGTACTTATATAGGAGGAACCATGAGTAAAACAGCTTATATTGTACGTCATATTAACTTTGAAAATGCCGGTATCTTAGAATCAGTCCTTATTGATCGAGGATTTGAGCTAACATACATTGAAGCGCCCCTTGTCAACTTTGAACACTATGATGCGACAGAAGCTGATTTAGTCATCGTCTGTGGAGCCCCTATTGGCGCATATGACGAACAGCTCTACCCATTCTTAACTGATGAAATCAAATTTATTACAGATCGTATAAATAGTAAAAAGCCATTACTTGGCATCTGTTTAGGTGCCCAACTCATATCCCGTATTATGGGAGGTCACGTAGGTCCTATGAAGCATGGGAAAAAAGAAATTGGCTTTGGTCCGTTAGAATATACTCCTGAAGGCGCCTCCTCCCCATTGGCATTACTAGGCAATGTACCGGTTCTTCACTGGCATGGCGATCAATTTGAAATCCCTAAAGGTGCAGTGTGTCTTGCTAAAACAGAGCTATGTCCAAATCAAGCATTCTCTGTAGACAATCATATCCTAGCACTTCAATTCCATATGGAAGCCGATCCTGCTGTAATTGAAAGTTGGCTTGTAGGCCATTGTGCAGAGCTTTCTAATGCAGGTATCGACATCCCTAAATTAAGAGAAGATGCAAAACGTCTCCGTCAAGAGTTGCCAGCTGCTGGCAAAGCCGCTTGTATCGCTTGGCTTGAACAAAATCATTTATAAAAATAAGAACCGCCTTAGTAATACTAAGGGTTCTTATTTCGTTCTTATATATATCCCTTACATAAGATGTTCTGGTCATATAACACATTCCCCAATGTGTCATTTTTTCCACATTTGGTATTGTACATCAAACAAATTGAATGCGCAAGAAGTTATTCATAAACTTTTCATAAATTATTTTATTTTTTTCAATATAAGAATGATACTCATATACAAATATTGATAGGTTTAAACAATTTTATGCTGCCATGCCCCACGAATAAATCGTATGTAAGAACAACATAAACGAAGAGATTGGTCAAAGCATAAGGATAACCATGCGCCTAATAATCCTAAACCAAAGGTGATACACAACAGATAAGTAATAATAGGTCGTATAATAGCTACACTAACAAGGGAGTATTTCATAATATAATATGTATCCCCTGCCTCCTTTTAGTACACCGGAGTATACTTGTTGCAGTGCTTGCGGAAATGCAGCAATAGCCATGATGCCCATTAAAGCCCCCGCTAACGTAACGACTTCACTTTCACGTGTATATAACTGTACCAATAAATCACCAGGGCCAATAAATATCAAAGCACTTATAAGGCCCACAACGAATCCTATACGAGCTCCAATTTTACCATAAGTCTTTGCAATATCAGGTCGTTTATGACCAAGACTCTGTCCCGTATGGGATGCACCGGCAAAACCGAGCCCCATAGCGAAGTAATAGAATATATCCATCAAATTCATACATACATAATGAGCAGCTAGTGGAACGGCCCCTAAGGACGCAACGATCATTGTGTACGTATACATACCAAATCGTTCAAAAAACTGTTCCCCTAATGAGCTACCACCTACGTGGAACATAGTATGCAAAACGGTTCGTTCAAACTTCCACTTTGAAGGATGTCGCAAGGTTAATCCTGTAGTAGTATGTTGTGAAATCGTACGCAGTAGTAATAATAGAGCAATAACGGCACTACTAATCATTGTCGAAACACCGGCGCCCATGACACCGAGTTCAGGAAAGAATCCAATACCATAAATCAAGAAGAAGTTCATTATAGTATTTAAAATATTCCCTACTACATTGGACTTAAAAATAACCTTAGTATTGCCATACCCAATAAGAGGCGCCCCTACAATTTGACTAAAGGATTGAAATATTAGACTAATGACAACAAAACGACCATACCAGACAGCCGTTTCTATATAACCGTCTTCAGCACCTGTAAAGCGTAAGATATGCTCTAAATTAAAGAAACATATTGCCAATAAAGGGGTGCATAAATCAAGAAATTCAATAGTATGGACTGCTTAAGAACAGCATTCATACCATCAACTTCACTTTCACCGTGGCGGCGAGCTATAATAGCCGTTACCGCAATCGACAGGGCACGACAGAATATAAGCATCACCATCTCTGGCTGCCCCATGATACCTACCGAAGCAAGTGCAGATGCACCTAAAGCACCAACCATCGCTAAGTCTATGGCAGTCATAAACTGTAACATCAATCCTTGTAATGTAGCGGGCCAAGCTATTTTTCAAATAATTACCATACAGTTGCTTTGTAGTTCCTACCGGACCTAACCGCTCTGCAGCGGGCAACATGGTATCTAATGAAAGCCATCGTTGTATGCGTTCTAACATAGTAACTCCTATTCATGCAAGATCATACAAGGTGGAGCAAAATTCTTAGCCCCTAATATCTTCTGTATTATATCACAACAATACATGAAAAGTCATTCATATATTATATTTTATTTAATAACCTATATCAAAATAGAAAAAGAACCCCTTACCTAGTCACTTATACCCATTAGGATATAAACGTGATAAGTAAGGGGTTTCTTTACAATTCCAGTTCTTTAAAATGATTATTATTGAAATTGCATCTCACTAAAATAGAGAAATTACTTCAAGTAAAACTTCAAAGACTAGAGTGTTAGATTACTCAGTATCGATTATCTTACTATATACTGATTAACCTTTAGATGCTAACAATTTGTCTACTGCTGCGCACGCAAATCATCTAAACCTTGTTTTGTTTCAGCCAATTCTTGACGTTGGCGTTCATTTTCAGCTTCCAATGTGTTTAGACGAGCTGCTTGATCAGCAATAACATATTTTCTGTTCAGCATTTTCCTTCTTAAGGCTAGATACCTCATCTTGCATTACATACACAGAGCTAATAGGGCCCGCTTTGTAACGATCAGGAATGTTTTTCTTTTCTGGGCTAGAACCAAATTTATGAGTCACACCAGCATTCACCATATTATGATTACCACCAACGGAAACACCTACGTTGAACATAGTATTTTCGTTCGTGTAATGCGCAAGACCAAGAGCTGCTGCAGTTTCACCACGGTAGTTGCCTACGCCCGCCATAATTTGAGTTGGCTCTAATGGATCATATTGAATTGGTTTCAATGCGGCCATAGCAGCTGCATGAGCACCAACACGTTGTACTTCACCTGCGACTTGACCAATAGCATCGCCAATTTTTAGCATTAGATGCTTTTAACTGACCAATGTTCACCGCATCTGTATCATCAGAACCAGGTGCTACACCTTTAATTTGATTGTTACCATTATTGAGGCCATCCTTAGTCAAGGATACAGGACCTGCATTAGGGTTATTCGGATTTGCACTACCAGGTGTAATTGTTATGCCATTACCATTTGTTACAGTTGTATTACCAGCTGCATCTTTAAATGTAGCAGATTTCATATCTGTCAGCTCTGGATTTACGGCATAGCTAATTGTTTTACCTGCATGGCTAACCATCATATTATTGCCTGCTTTGAAAGTAAGCGTTTCATTTGGTCTAATTTTTTCTGGTGTTGCATTTGGTGTGCTGTTTACACCAGAACCTTCAGTACCAACGGTAGCATCCCAGCCTGCATTAGCTACAGCAGATTGAACTTGATCTTCAGTGGCTGCGCGGCCAGAAGTAATGTTGTTAGGGTCCCACGTTTTATTAGTCAAACCTGTTACAACACCATCTTTGCCATTTACTGCAACAGGATTATTGCCACCTGTAGTAATGATGCCATCTTTGCCATCAATACCTACTGTACCAATAGCAGCTTTACCATCCTTACCATTAAGAGCAATCTTATCTGCTACTTTCACAGAACCGTTAACACCATCAATAGCAACAGCATTTGTACCATCACCAGCTTTAATAGTACCATCCGTACCGTTAATTGCTACAGCATTACCATCTTTACCGGCTTTGATAATACCATTTGTACCATCTACAATAATCGCTTTTGTTGGATCAGCTGCACCCAAAGTAATCTTATCATTCAACTTGTTATCGTAAATAATATGACCATCTGGAGCAGTAGTTTTAGTCAACACAATATTGCCTGTAGTATTATTGGCACTTTCACCACCATTAGCAGTTAATTCAGTTGTTGCCGCCTTAGTCTTCGCATCTAATTGACGTACATTAACAGCATCTGTATCATTTGTGCCATCTGCTACATTAACAATCTTGTTATTGCCATTATCAAGGCCATTATCAGTTAATGACACTGTATCTTTACCAGGTTTTGAAATTGTTACACCATCCTTAGTGAAAGTAGCCTTGTTACCAGCAGCATCCGCCACTGTTGTACCAGTCGCTTCAACCTTAGTTGTATCGCCTGCTGCATTTGTTACAGTTGCACCTGTAGAAGCAACATTTGTTGTATTACCAGCCGCATCTTTAACAGTAGCACCTTTAGCGTCAACCTTGGTTTCATCACCTGCAGCATTTTTCAATGTATTGCTAATCGCATTAGATACATTAGAATTGCCTGCATTATCTGTCAAGCTATTGCTTGTAGCATTAGATACGTTAGAGTTACCCGCATTATCTGCCAATGTGTTATTAGTTGCTGTCGCAGTATTCGTATTGCCATTCGGATCAGCAATCGTATTAGATGTGGCATTTGATGTATTTGTATTACCTGCACCATCATCGATTACATTTTTATCTGCTGTATTTGTATTCGTCTTAGCACCATCAGTGATAGTAGTCCCGCTGCCGTAGTGGCTGTGGATTTTGTACCATCTACAACAGTGTTACCAGCCGCATTAGATGTATTCGTTTTACCACCATCAGTTTGAACGATACTATCGCCTTTGATAACAGTTGTTTTACCACCAGTGGCATTGAATATAGCAGACTCCATATCTTTAAGATTTTTGTTTAAGGAGTACGCTAATGTTTTACTATTTTGGTCAATGATAAGATTATTGCCAGCTTGTAATTGAACCTCTTCACCACTAGACACCTTAGTCTTAGCAGAGCCATTAGATTCACCAGTAGAACCAGTCACTGTACCAGAATTTATATTCCAACCAGCACCTACTGCATCAGATACTTGTTGTAATTGATCTTCTGTTGCAGCTCGACCAGAAACAGCTTTTGTAACACCTGGTGTCCATGCTGTATTTGTTAAACCAGTAACAGTACCTGCAGCACCATCTAATTTAACAGTGTTAGCACCACCTGTAGTGATTGTGTTATTCACACCATCTATAACTGCAGAACCTGCAGTTACTTTACCAACAGTACCATCAACAGTCACCTTATTAGCACCAGTACCTGTTGTAATCGTATCTTTAGTGATAACTGTGCTGTTACCAGCATTATCTTTGACAGTTACAGTACTAGCTGTTGCTTCTGTAGTATTTGTACCATCTGTAATTGTATTAGAGGTAGCATTAGATGTATTTACATTACCATTGCCATCATCAATTACATTGCTGTCTACAGTTGTTTTGTTAGATTTAGCACCATCCACTAATGTGTTTTCATCAACAGTAGATGTATTAGTTTTAGCACCATCTTTAATTACTTGACCAGCTGCAGTTGTTTCTGTGGACTTAGTACCATCAGCTATTGTATTACCAGCCGCTGTGGATCTATTGGTCTTAGTACCATCAGTTTGCTCGATGCTATCGCCTGTAATAACAGTTGTTTTACCACCTGTTGCTTCGAAGGTTGCAGAGTTCATCTTCACAAGGTCTTTATTCAAGGAGTATGTGAAGTCTCGTTCGTTTTGGTTCACTGTGAGGTTTTCACCAGCGATCAATTGAACTTTGTCGTCTTTACCAACTTTAGCATCTTTCTTAGTCCCTGTTTGGTTACCAGATGTAGTAGCATCTTTGTCTGCCGTGATTTGCCATGTTTGTTCCCCTACTTCTTTCAATTGTTCTTCCGTAGCGGCACGGCCTTTGGTTGCAAAGTCTGCACTATTTACAGTTGTATTGGACAAGCCAGTAATGTCGTTTGTTGTACCACCAGTTAGGGTTACTGTACCCGTCTTAACGGTACCATCTGCACCATTAAGCACAACAGCATTAGCACCGCCTGTAGTGATCTTGCTTGTTACACCATCAATACCAACTGTACCAATTTGTGCTTTACCTGCAGTGATTGTACTTGTATTTGTGCCATCTGTAATTGTATTGGATGTAGCATTAGATGTGTTTACATTACCATTGCCATCATCAATTACATTACTATCTACAGTAGTCTTATTAGATTTTGCACCATCAACTAATGTGTTTTCATCAACTGTAGATGTATTAGTCTTAACACCATCTTTAATCACTTGACCAGCTGCAGTTGTTTCTGTGGACTTAGTACCATCAGCTACTGTATTACCAGCCGCTGTAGATCTATTTGTCTTAGTACCATCAGTTTGCGCAATGCTATCACCTGTAATAACAGTTGTTTTACCACCTGTTGCTTCGAAGGTTGCAGAGTTCATCTTCACAAGGTCTTTATTCAATGAGTATGTAAAGTCTCGTTCGTTTTGGTTCACTGTGAGGTTTTCACCTGCGATCAATTGAACTTTGTCGTCTTTACCAACCTTAGCATCCTTCTTAGTACCTGTTTGGGCACCAGATGTAGTAGTATCTTTATCTGCCGTGATTTGCCATGTTTGTTCCCCTACCTGTTTCAATTGTTCTTCCGTAGCGGCACGGCCTTTGGTTGCAAAGTCTGCACTATTTACAGTTGTATTAGACAAGCCTGTAATATCGTTTGTAGTACCACCAGTTACAGTTACAGTACCAGTTTTCACAGTACCATCTGCACCATTAAGCACAACAGCATTAGCACCGCCTGTAGTGATTGTGTTATTTACACCATCTACCACTGCAGAACCTGCAGTTACCTTACCAGCAGTACCATCAATTGTTACTGCATTAGTTCCAGTACCAAGGGTCACTGTATCTTTGAGTTTTACGTCGTAAATAGTATGACCATCAGCGGCAGTAGTAGATGTAAGAGTTACATTACCTGTTGTGGCATTTGCTGCTTCACCATTGTTAGCAGTTACAGTTGTAGTAGCTTTTTTAACATCTGCAATATTAGCTGCATTTGTGTTATCTGTATCATCATTATTTACATGACCACTTGCTACATTTTTAATAACATTATTGCCATTATCTAAACCAGCATCAGTCAAGGATACAGGGTTTTTACCTGTTGTATTGATACGTACACCATCAGCTGCGTAATTAGTATTACCATTCGCAGAAGTTACTGTTGTACCTGCTGCAGTTGTTGCTGTAGAGTTAGCACCATCAGCTACTGTATTACCAGCCGCTGTGGATCTATTGGTCTTAGTGCCGTCAGTTTGCGCGATGCTATCGCCTGTAATAACAGTTGTTTTACCACCTGTAGCTTCGAAGGTTGCAGAGTTCATCTTCACAAGGTCTTTATTCAAGGAGTATGTGAAATCTCGTTCGTTTTGGTTCACTGTGAGGTTTTCACCAGCGATCAATTGAACTTTGTCGTCTTTACCAACCTTAGCATCCTTCTTAGTACCTGTTTGGTTACCAGATGTAGTAGCATCTTTGTCTGCAGTGATTTGCCATGTTTGTTCCCCTACTTGTTTCAATTGTTCTTCCGTAGCGGCACGGCCTTTGGTTGCAAAGTCTGCACTATTTACAGTTGTATTAGACAAGCCTGTAATATCGTTTGTTGTACCACCAGTTAGTGTTACAGTACCAGTTTTCACAGTGCCTGCTGCACCATCTAAGGCAACTGCATTAGCACCACCTGTAGTGATTGTGTTATTTACACCATCTACAACAGCAGTACCAACAGTAGCTTTACCAGAAGTACCATCGATTGTTACAGCATTAGCTCCAGTACCAAGGGTCACTTTGTCATTGAGTTTTACGTCATAGATTGTATGACCATCAGCAGCCGTAGTAGATGTAAGAGTTACATTACCTGTTGTAGCATTCGCTGCTTCACCATTGTTAGCAGTTACAGTTGTAGTAGCTTTTTTAACATCTGCAATATTAGCTGCATTTGTATTGTCTGTATCATCATTATTTACATGACCACTTGCTACATTTTTAATAACATTATTGCCATTATCTAAACCAGCATCAGTCAAGGATACAGGGTTTTTACCTGTTGTATTGATACGTACACCATCAGCTGCGTAATTAGTATTACCATTCGCAGAAGTTACCGTTGTACCTGCTGCTGTTGTTGCAGTGGAGTCAGCACCATTAGTTACAGTCGTACTATCAGCTGTAGTTGCTGTAGATTTACCACCATCAGCTACTGTATTACCAGCCGCTGTAGATTTATTTGTCTTAGTACCATCAGTTTGCGCGATGCTATCGCCTGTAATAACAGTTGTTTTACCACCTGTGGCTTCGAAGGTTGCAGAGTTCATCTTCACAAGGTCTTTATTCAAGGAGTATGTGAAGTCTCGTTCGTTTTGGTTCACTGTGAGGTTTTCACCTGCGATCAATTGAACTTTGTCGTCTTTACCAACTTTAGCATCTTTCTTAGTCCCTGTTTGGTTACCAGATGTAGTAGCATCTTTGTCTGCAGTGATTTGCCATGTTTGTTCCCCTACTTGTTTCAATTGTTCTTCCGTAGCGGCACGGCCTTTGGTTGCAAAGTCTGCACTATTTACAGTTGTATTCGACAAACCTGTAATATCGTTTGTAGTACCACCAGTTACGGTTACAGTACCAGTTTTCACAGTGCCTGCAGCACCATCTAACTTAACGGCATTAGCACCACCAGTGGTGAATGTGTTATTTACACCGTCTACAACAGAGGAACCAATTGTAGCTTTGCCTGCAGTGATTGTACTTGTATTTGTGCCATCTGTAATTGTATTGGATGTAGCATTAGATGTGTTTACATTACCATTGCCATCATCAATTACATTACTATCTACAGTAGTCTTATTAGATTTTGCACCATCCACTAATGTGTTTTCATCAACTGTAGATGTATTAGTCTTAACACCATCTTTAATCACTTGACCAGCTGCAGTTGTTTCTGTGGACTTAGTACCATCAGCTACTGTATTACCAGCCGCTGTAGATCTATTTGTCTTAGTACCATCAGTTTGCGCAATGCTATCACCTGTAATAACAGTTGTTTTACCACCTGTTGCTTCGAAGGTTGCAGAGTTCATCTTCACAAGGTCTTTATTCAATGAGTATGTAAAGTCTCGTTCGTTTTGGTTCACTGTGAGGTTTTCACCTGCGATCAATTGAACTTTGTCGTCTTTACCAACCTTAGCATCCTTCTTAGTACCTGTTTGGGCACCAGATGTAGTAGTATCTTTATCTGCCGTGATTTGCCATGTTTGTTCCCCTACCTGTTTCAATTGTTCTTCCGTAGCGGCCTTTGGTTGCAAAGTCTGCACTATTTACAGTTGTATTCGACAAACCTGTAATATCGTTTGTAGTACCACCAGTTACGGTTACAGTACCAGTTTTCACAGTGCCTGCAGCACCATCTAACTTAACGGCATTAGCACCACCAGTGGTGAATGTGTTATTTACACCGTCTACAACAGAGGAACCAATTGTAGCTTTGCCTGCAGTGATTGTACTTGTATTTGTGCCATCTGTAATTGTATTGGATGTAGCATTAGATGTGTTTACATTACCATTGCCATCATCAATTACATTACTATCTACAGTAGTCTTATTAGATTTTGCACCATCAACTAATGTGTTTTCATCAACTGTAGATGTATTAGTCTTAACACCATCTTTAATCACTTGACCAGTGCAGTTGTTTCTGTGGACTTAGTACCATCAGCTACTGTATTACCAGCTGTGATCTATTTGTCTTAGTACCATCAGTTTGCGCAATGCTATCACCTGTAATAACAGTTGTTTTACCATGTTTTCGAAGGTTGCAGAGTTCATCTTCACAAGGTCTTTATTCAATGAGTATGTAAAGTCTCGTTCGTTTTGGTTCACTGTGAGGTTTTCACCTGCGATCAATTGAACTTTGTCGTCTTTACCAACCTTAGCATCCTTCTTAGTACCTGTTTGGGCACCAGATGTAGTAGTATCTTTATCTGCCGTGATTTGCCATGTTTGTTCCCCTACCTGTTTCAATTGTTCTTCCGTAGCGGCGGCCTTTGGTTGCAAAGTCTGCACTATTTACAGTTGTATTAGACAAGCCTGTAATATCGTTTGTAGTACCACCAGTTACAGTTACAGTACCAGTTTTCACAGTACCATCTGCACCATTAAGCACAACAGCATTAGCACCGCCTGTAGTGATTGTGTTATTTACACCATCTACCACTGCAGAACCAGTTACCTTACCAACAGTACCATCAATTGTTACTGCATTAGTTCCAGTACCAAGGGTCACTGTATCTTTGAGTTTTACGTCGTAAATAGTATGACCATCAGCTGCAGTAGTAGATGTAAGAGTTACATTACCTGTTGTAGCATTTGCTACTTCACCATTGTTAGCAGTTACAGTTGTAGTAGCCTTTTTAACATCTGCGATGTTAGCTGCATTTATGTTATCTGTATCATCATTATTTACATGACCACTTGCTACATTTTTAATAACATTATTGCCATTATCTAAACCAGCATCAGTCAAGGATACAGGGTTTTTACCTGTTGTATTGATACGTACACCATCAGCTGCGTAATTAGTATTACCATTCGCATTAGTTACTGTTGTACCTGCTGCAGTTGTTGCTGTAGTGTCAGCACCATTAGTTACAGTTGTGCCATCAGCTGTAGTTGCTGTAGATTTACCACCATCAGCTACTGTATTACCAGCCGCTGTAGATGTATTGGTCTTAGTGCCGTCAGTTTGAGCAATGCTATCGCCTGTAATAACAGTTGTTTTACCACCTGTGGCTTCGAAGGTTGCAGAGTTCATCTTCACAAGGTCTTTATTCAAGGAGTATGTGAAGTCTCGTTCGTTTTGGTTCACTGTGAGGTTTTCACCAGCGATCAATTGAACTTTATCGTCTTTACCAACCTTAGCATCCTTCTTAGCACCTGTTTGAGCTCCAGATGTAGCGGCATCTTTGTCTGCAGTGATTTGCCATGTTTGTTCCCCAACTGCTTTTAATTGTTCTTCCGTAGCGGCACGGCCTTTGGTTGCAAAGTCAGCAGCATTTACAGTTGTGTTAGACAAGCCTGTAATATCGTTTGTAGTACCACCAGTTACGGTTACAGTACCAGTTTTCACAGTGCCTGCTGCACCATCTAAGGCAACTGCATTAGCACCATCTGTTGTAATTGTGTTATTTACACCGTCTACAACAGAGGAACCAATTGTAGCTTTACCTGCTGTACCATCAATTGTTACAGCATTAGCTCCAGTACCAAGGGTCACTTTGTCATTGAGTTTTACGTCATAGATTGTATGACCATCAGCAGCCGTAGTAGATGTAAGAGTTACATTACCGGTTGTAGCATTTGCTGCTTCACCATTGTTAGCAGTTACAGTTGTGGTAGCTTTTTTAACATCTGCAATATTAGCTGCATTTGATTGTCTGTATCATCATTATTTACATGACCACTTGCTACATTTTTAATAACATTATTGCCATTATCTAAACCAGCATCAGTCAAGGATACAGGGTTTTTACCTGTTGTATTGATACGTACACCATCAGCTGCGTAATTAGTATTACCATTCGCAGAAGTTACCGTTGTACCTGCTGCTGTTGTTGCAGTGGAGTCAGCACCATTAGTTACAGTCGTACCATCAGCTGTAGTTGCTGTAGATTTACCACCATCAGCTACTGTATTACCAGCCGCTGTAGATGTATTTGTCTTAGTACCATCAGTTTGTGCAATGCTATCGCCTGTAATAACAGTTGTTTTACCACCTGTAGCTTCGAAGGTTGCAGAGTTCATCTTCACAAGGTCTTTATTCAAGGAGTATGTGAAGTCTCGTTCGTTTTGGTTCACTGTGAGGTTTTCACCTGCAATCAATTGAACTTTATCGTCTTTGCCAACCTTAGCATCCTTCTTAGTACCTGTTTGGGCACCAGATGTAGTAGCATCTTTGTCTGCAGTGATTTTCCATGTTTGTTCCCCTACTGCTTTCAATTGTTCTTCAGTAGCGGCACGGCCTTTGGTTGCAAAGTCAGCTGCTGTTACAGTTGTATTGGACAAGCCAGTAATGTCGTTTGTAGTGCCACCAGTTACAGTTACAGTACCAGTTTTCACAGTCCCTGCAGCACCATCTAAGGCAACTGCATTAGCACCATCAGTTGTAATTGTGTTATTTACACCATCTACAACAGCAGTACCAACAGTGGCTTTGCCTGCTGTACCATCGATTGTTACAGCATTAGCTCCAGTGCCAAGGGTCACTTTGTCGTTGAGTTTTACGTCGTAGATTGTATGACCATCAGCAGCGGTAGTAGATGTAAGGGTTACATTACCTGTTGTAGCATTCGCCGCTTCACCTGTATTAGCAGTAATTTCAGTTTTAGCTGCTTTTTTAGCTGCGTTAATCGCATCAGCTACATTTTGTGCTGTTGCTACGCCATCTGTAGTTGGACCTGTTACAGTACCATCTGTACCAGCAGTGATAGCTGCTGTATTTACATCGTATTTCACAACCCCTGCATCATCAATAGAAGCAGTAGTTAATGTACCATTCTTGAAGTTCAACCCATCTGCCAAGGAAACTTGTTTAGCGGTACCATCATTTGCTTTGTAAGACAAGTTTGTCTTATTCGCAATCTTAGTACCATCAATCGTTACCTTGTAGTCCTTAGTTGTACCATCCGCACTTGTTGTCGGTGTTACAGAAATTGGATTGTTGGCATCCGTTGTATCTGTGCTTACTGTTACAGCTGCTACAGCAGACTTTTTAACCTCTGCTTCAGATACTTTTACAGTCAAATCTTTACCGTTTGCGTCGGTAGTTACATATTTACCATCGCCAACGATGTTGAATGTATCGTCTTTAAGATTGACTACGCCAGCAGATGTATTAGTATCGCCAGAGAATTTCAAGTTAACTGCATCAGTTGTCGCTTTAGCAGTATCGGCTACAGCTTTCAATTGATCTTCAGTAGCTGCACGACCAGTGGTAGCTGTACCATTCCATGTTGTATTGGATAGGCCAGTTACATGGCTGTTATCTCCATCAACAGTTACACCACCAATCACTGCATTCTTAGCAGTAATTTTGCCTGTAGCACCATCGAGATTGATAGTTTCAGTTGTACCATCACCAACAGATACGCTTGTCAAACCAGCAAGGTCTTTATTCAAAGAATAAGTAAACTTACGTTCATCCTGATTGATTGTAAGGTTGTCCCCTGCCACTAATTCAACAGTTTGATCCTTACCAACAGTAGCATTTTTCTTAGTGCCTGTTTGAGCACCAGTTGTACCTGCTTTATCTGCCGTAATGTTCCAAGTTTGGCTAGATGCAGCGTCTGCTACCTTTTGTAATTGATCTTCTGTAGCAGCACGGCCAGTTACGGCTTTAGTTACACCAGGGAGTCCAATCTTTATTAGTCAAACCAGTAACAGTACCTGCTGCACCATCTAAGGAGACTGCATTAGCACCACCTGTTGTGATTGTGTTATTTACACCATCTACAACAGAGGAACCAATTGTAGCTTTGCCTGCTGCACCATCTAAAGAAACTGCGTTAGCACCGCCAGTAGTGATTGTGTTATTTACACCATCTACAACTGCAGTACCAACAGTAGCTTTACCAGCTGTACCATCAATTGTTACAGCATTAGCTCCAGTACCAAGGGTCACTTTGTCGTTGAGTTTTACGTCGTAGATTGTATGACCGTCAGCAGCTGTAGTAGATGTAAGGGTCATATTACCTGTTGTCGCGTTCGCCACTTCACCAGTATTAGCAGTAATTTCAGTTTTAGCTGCTTTTTTAGCTGCGTTAATCGCATCAGCTACATTTTGTGCTGTTGCAACGCCATCTGTAGTTGGGCCTGTAATAGTACCATCTGTACCAGCAGTGATAGTTGCTGTATTTACATCGTATTTTACAACACCTGCATCATCAATGGATGCTGTTGTAAGAGTACCATTTTTGAAGTTCAACCCATCTGCCAAGGAAACTTGTTTCGCTGTACCATCATTTGCTTTATAAGACAAGTTTGTCTTATTCGCAATCTTAGTACCATCGATAGTTACCTTGTAATCCTTAGTTGTACCATCCGCACTTGTTGTCGGTGTTACAGAAATTGGATTGTTGGCATCCGTTGTATCGGTGCTTACTGTTACAGCAGATACAGCAGATTTTTTAACCTCTGCTTCAGATACTTTTACAGTTAAATCTTTACCGTTTGCGTCAGTAGTTACATATTTACCATCACCAACGATGTTGAATGTATCATCTTTAAGATTTACTACACCAGCAGATGTATTAGTATCACCAGAGAATTTCAAGTTAACTGCATCAGTTGTCGCTTTAGCCGTATCAGATACAGCTTTCAACTGATCTTCAGTAGCTGCACGACCAGTCGTAGCTGTACCATTCCATGTTGTATTGGATAGGCCAGTTACATGGCTGTTATCTCCATCAACAGTTACACCACCAATAACCGCATTCTTAGCAGTCACTTTACCTGTAGCGCCATCAAGTTTAATAGTTTCAGTTGTACCATCACCAACAGATACGCTTGTCAAACCAGCAAGGTCTTTATTCAAGGAATAAGTAAACTTACGTTCATCTTGGTTGATTGTAAGATTATCACCTGCAACTAACTCAACAGTTTGATCCTTACCAACAGTAGCATTTTTCTTAGTACCTGTTTGAGCACCAGTTGTGCCAGCTTTATCTGCTGTAATATTCCAAGTTTGGCTAGATGCGGCATCTGCTACCTTTTGTAATTGATCTTCTGTGGCAGCACGACCAGTTACGGCTTTAGTTACACCAGGGAGTCCAATCTTTATTAGTTAAACCAGTAACAGTACCTGCTGTACCATCGATTGTTACAGCATTAGCTCCAGTACCAAGGGTCACTTTGTCATTGAGTTTTACGTCGTAGATTGTATGACCGTCAGTAGCCGTAGTAGATGTAAGGGTTACATTACCTGTTGTCGCGTTCGCCGCTTCACCTGTATTAGCAGTAATTTCAGTTTTAGCTGCTTTTTTAGCTGCGTTAATCGCATCAGCTACGTTTTGTGCTGTTGCAACGCCATCTGTAGTTGGACCTGTTACAGTACCATCTGTACCAGCAGTGATAGTTGCTGTATTTACATCGTATTTTACAACCCCTGCATCATCAATAGAAGCAGTTGTTAATGTACCATTCTTGAAGTTAAGGCCATCTGCCAAGGAAACTTGTTTAGCGGTACTATCATTTGCTTTATAAGACAAGTTTGTCTTATTCGCAATCTTAGTGCCATCAATCGTTACCTTGTAGTCCTTAGTTGTACCATCCGCACTTGTTGTCGGTGTTACAGAAATTGGATTGTTGGCATCCGTTGTATCTGTGCTTACTGTTACAGCTGCTACAGCAGATTTTTTAACCTCTGCTTCAGATACTTTTACAGTTAAATCTTTACCGTTTGCGTCAGTAGTTACATATTTACCATCGCCAACGATATTGAACGTATCATCTTTAAGATTGACTACGCCAGCAGATGTATTAGTATCGCCAGAGAATTTCAAGTTAACTGCATCAGTTGTCGCTTTAGCAGTATCGGCTACCGCTTTCAATTGATCTTCAGTAGCTGCACGACCAGTGGTAGCTGTACCATTCCATGTTGTATTAGATAGGCCAGTTACATGGCTGTTATCTCCATCAACCGTTACGCCGCCAATAGCTGCATTCTTAGCAGTAATTTTACCTGTTGTACCATCAATTGTTACGGCATTAGCTCCAGTACCAAGGGTCACTTTGTCATTGAGTTTTACGTCGTAAATAGTATGACCATCAGCTGCAGTAGTAGATGTAAGGGTCACATTACCTGTTGTAGCATTTGCTGCTTCACCAGTATTAGCAGTGATTTCTGTTTTAGATGCTTTTTTAGCTGCGTTAATTGCATCAGCTACGTTTTGTGCTGTTGCTACGCCATCTGTAGTTGGACCTGTTACGGTGCCATCTGTACCAGCAGTGATAGCAGCTGTATTTACATCGTATTTTACCACCCCATCGTTATCGATAGATGCAGTTGTCATTGTACCATTTACAAAGTTAAGACCTTTAGCTAAAGATACTTTCTTTGCATTAGCATCAGTATCATTATTTGCACGGTATGTTAAATCAGTTTTACCTGCAAGCTTCGTAGTATCGATACCGATAGCATAATCTTTAGAGTTAGTACCCGCTGTTGGAGTTACTGTAATAGGATTATCTGCCTGAGCATCTTTACTTACTGTAACAGCATCTACAGCCAAGTCTTTTACCTTAGCCGCATCAACCGCAACTTTCACACCAGCTGCAGTAGCAGACGTGCTCACAAGATTGCCATCACCAGTGACAGCAAAGGAGACATCACCATCTTTAAGATATTTATTACCTGTAGAACCTGTATCAGCAGTGAGGCCAATACCTTTAGTTGTAGCATTAACAGTATTAGCATCTAAACCAACTGTAATAGTTTGATTATTTACAGTAGCAGTTACACCGTTTGCACCAGCTACATTAAGTTTTTGGTTTTTAAGATTAACAGTACCGTTATTAGTACCATCTGTAATATTTAAGTTTTGAGATAAGTTAGCAACAGCTTGCTTAACATCACCAATATTTGCTGCATTCGTATCTGTTGTACCACCGCTAGCAACATTGGAGATAGCTTTACCACCAGCATTGATGCCATCGGTTTTATCAATAGAAATTCCGCCTACAGTCACCTTATCAGTTGTAATACCTGAACCAGTAATAGCAGTTGTACCATTTGTTAAACCAGATGTGTTAATAACTGTATTACCAGCTGTAACAGAATCTACAGTAAGATCCTTCTTAGTAGCTACAGTAATTTTCTTTTTATCTGTACCATCTTGGGTAATCAAGATATTATCGCCATTGATAAGATCTACTGTGTCCCCACCTTGTACAGATGTTTTATCTGTAGTACTAGAGTTCGTTGTAAGGTTCCATGCTGCACCGGCTTTAGCTGCATCAGCAGCTTTATTAATAGCATCGGCAACATTTTTAGCAGTTGCAAGGCCATCATTACCTGTTACAGATGCAGCACCGGTATTTGCATCACTATTGATAGTAGCACGTTTTGTAGATACTTCTACAGTGTTACCATTCATGTTAGTAGATACATAGTCACCAGTAGCACCTTTTACATTGAAAGCTACATCTCCATCTTTTAAAGATTGACTAGATGCTGTGTACCGCTATCTGCGCCAAGAGAGATATTTCTTGCAACAGCAGTGGCAGAATCATCAATCTTAGTTTTAGTAGCCGCATTAAGGTCATAGGATACTTTGCCATCTGCAGCAACAGTAGCAACAGTATTATCACCATTTACAAAGTTAAGACCTTTAGCTAAGGATACCTTTTTGTGCATTAGCATCTGTATCATTATTAGCACGATATGTTAAATCTGTTTTACCAGCTAGTTTTGTAGTATCAATACCAATAGCATAATCTTTAGAATTAGTCCCTGCAGTAGGAGTTACTGTAATAGGGTTATCTGCTTGCGTATCTTTACTTACAGTAACAGCCTCTACAGCTAAATCTTTTACCTTAGCCGCATTTACTGCAACCTTCACACCAGCTGTAGTAGCAGATGTGCTCACTAGATTACCATCACCAGTTACAGCAAAGGATACATCACCATCTTTAAGATATTTATTACCAGTGGAACCAGTATCACCAGTAAGGCCAATGCCCTTAGTTGTAGCATTTACAGTCGCCTGATCCAAACCGATTACAAGACTACCATTATTTGTACCAACTAAATCAGTTCTAATACCATTAGCACCAATTACTTTAAGTGGACTTTCACTGAGCTTAACAGTGCCAGTTTTAGAATTTGTATCTAAATTTAATGTAACATCAGATACCGCATTCTTAACATCCGTAATATTAGCTGCATTAGTGCCTACATTGCCACCGCTAGACACATTCGTGATTTGTTGGCCACCTGCATCAATACCATTAGCACCAAACTTTGCTGTTTTAGTTCCTGCTTTTGAAGTCAAGCCATCTTTGGTAATAGTTACATTGTTACCATTCGTAGGTGAGCCAATTTGTAATGTAGTATTACTCAACACATTATCGCCAGCAGTAAAGGATTGTCCGCTGAAAGTTTTACCTGTTACGGCACCAGTTGTACCATCAAGAGTAATTTGATTTGAACCAGATCCCGTTGTTACAGAGTTATTAGCTTTCACAGAGTCAACAGTAATTGATTTATTTAAGCTAGAAGTGATGGTATTACCATTTCTCTTAACAGTGATATTTTGATCACCACTGAATTTAACGGTACCTTCCTTAGTAATAGTAGATCGACTACCAGCCGTATCGTTATCTGCTGTTAGATTCCAAGTATATGCATTTTGTGAAACTGCCTTATTAATCGCTTCTGCTACATTTTTAGCATCTGCCATACCAACAGCTGCCGCAGCCGTACCATTATTTACACTAATATTTTGTACTTTTCCGGAAATATTTACGGTATTACCACTTGCACTTGTCGTGATGTAGTTATCATTACCTTTAATTGTTAACGGATTAGTCGCTAAGTTAACGTCACCGCCAGCACCGCTATTACCTTTAACAGCTAGGTTAACGCTCTTTAACTGTGCAACGTTTACAGCATCTGTATCATTAGTACCAGCAGCAAGGTTTGTAATTTGGCGCGTTTTTGTGCTACTACCAATAGATACAGCACCTGTATTGGCTGTTAATGCAAGCCCAGTTAAACCAGCATATTTGTCTGTACGAGATGTATTAACATTATATCCAGCTGTACCACCTGCGGTATTAGCTTCGGAGAATGAGCCTAACGCAACGCCATTATAGGCAGTAGCTTTAGAACTTGGGCCGAGAGCCATAGCATTCTCTGCAGATGCATTAGCATTAATACCTAAAGCAGTTGCCGATGTAGCACTACCTTCGGCACCTTTACCGATAGCAATAACACTGTTAATAGACTTGCTAGAAGTACTACCTGTAACACGAGCACCTGTACCAAGTAAAATAGATTCACTAGTGTAAACATTATTATTGAGAACAGTACCGGCAGTGTTACCAAGACTAATATTATTATTACCAGTAACTTGTTTGCCTGCATTTGAACCAATAGCAACATTGCCTGCGCCATTAGAACCGCCACCTGCAACAAAGCCAATACTAACACTATTCGCACTATTAGTAGATCCATTATTAGCATAATGCCCTAAAGCCACAGCATACGGACTATTAGCCTGCGCATTATTACCTATGGCAAGAGCATTATCTCCTGTAGATTTCGCAGTTGGCCCAATGGCAATAGCATTTGTACCAGTTGCACCTGTATTATCTCGGTTGCCTGCATCTGTAGAGTTTACAGAGAAATATTTTACAGTTGCAGCTTTCAATTGAGATACATTAACTGCATCATTATCATTTACACCGTTGGCTACATTGCCAAGAGTACGAGGAGTTTGAGTTTGTTGATTAACATTTGGTTCATCCACATTGACTAAAGCAAGTGATTTTGGCGTTTGCGCAATAGCACCAGTTACTAAGGTGCCATCATCTTTAACATCTACTGTACGATAATACTTTTCCTGTTTATTCGTACCTGTTCCCGTTACCACTTTTGTGAGAGGTTCGCCTGATGCGTTGACATTAACAAGAGAACCTGCACCGCCATTCATAATGTTTGTAACTTTACGAGCTAAGGAATAGATTTGAGAACCATTGATAGCATCTGTACTTGTTTGAGAAACTTCACCAGGTGCTACATTTTTAAGCTGACGTTCAAAACCTTTAGCACCAAAGGAAACAACGTCACCAGGAGAAATGTTTTCACCGCCAGACCATTTAACTTCTACACCATCAATAACGGCATTTACTTGTTTTGTCGCATAGTGATCTGTATTAGAACCACCACCGATAGCTACAGAGTTATCAAAGTTAGCACGAGCGCCTGTACCAATAGCGACAGCATTAGTAACAGGCTTATTATTAACAACTTGGCCTTTATCATTCTTACGAGTCATACTGTCAGCTGCAGTACCAATTGCAACGCCTGCATTACCCGCAAGAGCACTCGTACCATAAGCTACACCAGCATGAGATGCAGTTGTCCCTTTATAATCAGACAAATTATACCCTGTTAAATTTTGAATAGCAGTTTGTAAGGTACCAGTAACTTCAGTATCATTCTTATTAGTATAAGAGACTAACTGATTTGCAGCTTTTCTGGCATCATCGCCACCAATGGCAATCGCAGAATGGCCATCAACCTTTACATTGCCACCAATTGCAATAGATTGGTCACCAGTAACAACAGCACCTTCATCTGGAGAAAGACCACTACCAATGGCAACCCCTTGTGTTACATCGGCTGCTACACGAGAATTTGATCCTATAACAATTGCACGACTTGTAGTTGTTAAGCCCGCACCAGTCTTAGTTTCTGCTTTTGCATCTCTACCAATAACAACGCTATCTTCACTTAAGGATTGAGCACCACTACCGATAGCAATACTATTTTGTCTTGTAACTGTGCTAGATGGGCCTATGGCAATAGAATTGCCCCCTTGTGCCCCATCATTATCAACGTTACTACCAGTACCTGACGCTGTAGAGTTAATAGATACATAAGGAACTTTAAGATCCTTTGCTAAACCACTCGCCACTGCATATAATTGGGAACCATTAATTGCATCTGTACTTGTAGCAGATACTTCCCCTGCTGCGACATTTTTAATTTGTCGTGTTGCGCCAGCACTACCTACAGAAACTTGCATATTTGGATTGCCTGTGGCACCTGCAAAATTATAGGTAATACCATTAATCGTAGTAGAGCCTTGATTTGTAGCTCCTGTCGCCGTTGTAGAACCACTACCTAGCGCAACAGCACCTTGTAAAGTCGCTTGTGCATTTGTACCAATCGCTACTGCATCTTCTGAAGTAGCCTTAGTATTCTTACCAATAGCTACAGCACCTTTTGCAGAGGCGGTTGTCCTATCATTAGATGCATCATTCTCTTGACTACCAATAGCTAACCACCATTCGTTGCGGTTGCATGGTGACCGATGGCTGTAGATGTCCCCGAAGCAGATACCTTTCGCCCCATAGCAACGGCAAAACCACCATCTGCACTAACCGTATGGCCAATAGCCATAGAGGTAGATCCACTAGCAAAGGCATTAAAGCCCATAGCCAATGAATACGGACCTAACGTTGCGGAATCTTGCCCGATTACAACACCACCGGCATAATTATTGCCTGTATCCTCAAGAACGCCTTTACCAATAGCAACTCCACCTGTTGCAGCCAACGCTCTTTGACCTACCGCGACACCACTATTCTTAGCATTTGCATAAAAACCTAAGGCAACTGCATTATCACCTTCTGCAGTAGTAGCGTAATTAACAGTTCTATTCGTATTAACAACGCCAGCAGTAGAGTTTAAGCTACCTGCAAAGCCTAGAGGGCCTGAACCACCAGAACCACTACCGACAGCCACAGCAGTTGCTCCCGCAGCTTTCGCATTCGTACCAACAGCTAGTGATCTACCACTAGTTGCACTTGCGGTTGTACCAATAGCTAGCGACTCATTTCCAGATGCAGATGCTTGCATACCCACAGCAGTAGCTAGTGTACCTGTAGCACTGGCTAGAGACCCTAATGCTGTAGCCGATGCACCAGTTGCCGCCGAGGAACGACCTAATGCAGTAGTACCAACATCAGTAGCCTGTGAATCCGAACCAATAGCAATGGCCTTCTCATCGCTTGCAACAGTAGCATTACCAATGGCAATAGAGTCTGATCCACTTGCTTTAGCATTAAAACTAATGGCAGTTGCTCTTGTTCCTGTCGCTTCTGTTTTATATTTACCACCATTAGATCCACCGCCAAGAGCTACTGTATTTGCACCTGTAGCATTGGCTGAAAGCCCCAAGGCAACTGTACCTGCACCATTAGCATTCGCACCAGCACCTACGGCTGTAGCAGGATTCTCCGGACTAGCGCTTGGTGCCTGGGCATTACTAAAATAACCAATCGCAACAGATTGATTGCTTTGTGATTTAGCAGAAGAACCAATAGCAACACCATTTGTACCTACAGCTACAGCGGCATCAGCCAATCTTGCTGATGGGGGGTCCGCAGCCATTACGTCTGTAATCATACCAGATTGCATTGCTAGTGCTGCCAAAATACTAGCTACAACTATTTTCTTTTTACCTGTTTTGTTCTTTGCGATTTCAGATACTACGATGTAGCACTGTTTCGACTTAGACCAAATTACTTTAAAAATCTTATTCATTATCTTTCCTCTTTAAGAACTACCCCTCAAAAACTATATGCTATATATCTCTCAAATGTAGATGTAATAACGATATTATATCGAAAATTATAGTGATTATAATTTCCTACTATACTTCACAATTTTATCATATTTTACGTTTTACATTCAATAAATACGACGTAAATCAAGAATATTTAATAGTATATTTAATTTTATGAAAGTCTTATAACTACAGGTAATATATGTATTATTCATTTTATTCCATGTATATTTAATCGATTTTTATTTATTTTTTATGCATATCGTTGTATAGATATCATCTAATATTCTTCATGAAAATAAAATGATTTAACAATAGTATGTGTATTTTTTATCTCATCAAAATTTTTGTAATTTTCTTTTTATTTTTCATCAGAAAAATTAACTTTTTCTCATTAAAAATATATACTTTTTATGCTCAAGAAACATATCAACAAAAAAAGCCACCACTCCTAAGAGTGGTGGCTTTCACCATCATACATATTCATACATGAATATATACAACCATATGTTTATGTGTGCATAAAGGATTATGCTTTAGTTTCTACTAGTTTTTGAACTAGTGCTTCTAATTTTGCTACGCGATCTTGAAGCTCTTCATTTTCAGCTTTAAGGTTGTCCATAGCTTGGTTATTTTTCTTAACGAGGCTTTCACCGGCACCAATACGCCATGTAGCACCCATACCGTACATTTGCTCTTCTTTAGCAATGCCTACGGATGCATTTAAGAACAAACGATCATTAGGAGCATAACCATAACCAAGAGCAAGTGCTTTTTCACCATGGTATAAGCCTACACCAGCCATAATTTGGCCTTTTTCAGTACCATCTACATAGTATGGTTTCAAAGCCATAGCCGCTCATAGCACCTACGATCTACACGAGTTTTTGTAGACGCTAATTCATTCATAGTACCTTGTGTTGCACTATACAATTGGCTGCCGTTAACAGCATCTGTAGAAGTAGCAGAAATTTCACCTGGTGCTACATTTGTAATCGTACGTTCATTACCTTTAGAACCAACACTTACTGTGTTAGGACGATCAGCTACAGAACCTTGACCTAGAGCTACAGAGTTAGTAGCACCTGCCATAACTGTTGTATTAGCACCTAGAGCTGTTGCATTATCTGCAAGAGCTTTTGCATTTGTACCTACTGCATTTGCATAGTCTCCATTAGCTACAGAGCCTGCACCAATTGCCATAGCACCATTGCCATTTTTTGTACCTGGTGTAATACCAGAATTAGCCATGTTTTGTTGGATTGCTGCAGCTGCATTGGCACTAGATTCTGCTTTTGTGGCAGAGCTATTAGCAGCTGTTGCACTAGCTACGGCATTATCTTCGCTTACTTTTGCTGCATCTTGGGATGCTTTTGCTGCCGTAGCAGATGCCGCAGCATTGTCTTCACTTACTTTTGCTGCATCTTGAGACGCTTTTGATGCCGTAGCAGAAGCCGCTGCATTGTCTTCACTTACTTTTGCCGCATCTTGAGATGCTTTTGCTGCCGTAGCAGATGCCGCTGCATTATCTTCACTTACTTTCGCTGCATCCTGAGATGCTTTTGCAGCTGTAGCAGATCCAGCGGCATTATCTTCGCTTACTTTTGCCGCATCTTGGGACGCTTTTGCTGCCGTAGCAGATGTCGCTGCATTATCTTCACTTACTTTTGCCGCATCTTGAGACGCTTTTGCTGCCGTAGCAGAAGCCACTGCATTGTCTTCACTTACTTTTGCTGCATCTTGAGAAGCTTTTGCTGCCGTAGCAGATGCCGCCGCGTTGTCTTCGCTTGCTTTCGCTGCATCTTGAGATACTTTAGCCGCTGCTGCAGATGCAGCTGCATTATCTTCACTTACTTTTGCCGCATCTTGAGATGCTTTCGCCGCTGTCGCAGATGCAGCAGCTTTCGTTGCTTCTGCTTCAGCTTTTGTAGCAGATGCTGCTGCATTATCTTCACTTTTTTGCCGCGTCTTGAGGATACTTTGCTGCTGTCGCAGATGCAGCAGATTTAGTTGCTTCTGCTTCAGCTTTTAGTTGCAGATGCTGCTGCATTATCTTCACCTTTCGCTGCATCTTGAGGATGCTTTCGCAGCTGTAGCAGATCCAGCGGCATTATCTTCGCTTACTTTTGCCGCATCTTGGGACGCTTTTGCTGCCGTAGCAGATGTCGCTGCATTATCTTCACTTACTTTTGCCGCATCTTGAGATGCTTTCGCAGCTGTTGCAGATGCAGCAGATTTAGTTGCTTCTGCTTCAGCTTTTGTAGCAGATGCTGCTGCATTATCTTCGCTTACTTTCGCCGCATCTTGAGATGCTTTCGCCGCTGTCGCAGATGCAGCAGCTTTCGTTGCTTCTGCTTCAGCTTTTGTAGCAGATGCTGCTGCATTATCTTCACTTACTTTTGCCGCGTCTTGAGATGCTTTTGCTGCTGTCGCAGATGCAGCAGATTTAGTTGCTTCTGCTTCAGCTTTTGTTGCAGATGCTGCTGCATTATCTTCACTTACTTTCGCTGCATCTTGAGATGCTTTCGCAGCTGTAGCAGATCCAGCGGCATTATCTTCGCTTACTTTTGCCGCATCTTGGGACGCTTTTGCTGCCGTAGCAGATGTCGCTGCATTATCTTCACTTACTTTTCCGCATCTTGAGATGCTTTCGCCTGTTGCAGATGCAGCAGATTTAGTTGCTTCTGCTTCAGCTTTATTGCAGATGCTGCTGCATTATCTTCGCTTACTTTCGCCGCATCTTGAGATGCTTTCGCCGCTGTTGCAGATGCAGCAGATTTAGTTGCTTCTGCTTTTTGTTGCAGATGCTGCCATTATCTTCACTTACTTTTGCCGCATCTTGAGATGCTTTCGCCGCTGTTGCAGATGCAGCAGATTTAGTTGCTTCTGCTTCAGCTTTTGTTGCAGATGCTGCTGTGCATTATCTTCGCTTTTCGCCGCATCTTAGGATGCTTTCGCCGCTGTTGCAGATGCAGCAGATTTAGTTGCTTCTGCTTCGGCTTTTGTTGCAGATGCTGCCGCATTATCTTCAGTTACTTTCGCTGCATCTTGAGATACTTTAGCGCTGCTGCAGATGCTGCGGAAGATTGAGCAGATTTTGCTGCGCATCTGCTGCAGATCTTCTGCATTGTCTTCACTTACCTTTGCCGCATCTTGAGATGCTTTCGCCGCTGTCGCAGATGCCAGCTTTAGTTGCTTCTGTTTCCGCTTTAGTTGCAGATCCCGCTGCATTATCTTCGCTTACTTTCGCTGCATCTTGGGAGGCTTTCGCCGCTGTCGCAGATGCAGCACAGCTTTAGTTGCCTCTGTTTCCGCTTTAGTTGCTGATCGCTGCATTATCTTCGCTTACTTTCGCTGCATCTTGAGATACTTTAGCGCTGCTGCAGATGCTTTGCGGATTGAGCAGATTTTGCCGCATCTGCTGCAGATGCTGCTGCATTATTCACTTACCTTTGCTGCATCTTGGGATGCTTTCATCGCTATCGCAGATGCTGCGACTTTAGTTGCTTCTGTTTCCGCTTTAGTTGCAGGATCCCGCGCATTATCTTCGCTTACTTTCGCTGCATCTTGGGGCTTTCGCTTCGCTGTCGCAGATCAGCAGCTTTAGTTGCCTCTGTTTCCGCTTTAGTTGCTGATCCCGCTGCATTATCTTCGCTTACTTTCGCTGCATCTTGAGATACTTTAGCATTGCTGCAGATCTTGCGGAAGATTGAGCAGATTTTGCTGCATCTGCTGCACAGATGCTGCTGCATTGTCTTCACTTACTTTTGCCGCATCTTGAGATGCTTTCGCCGCTGTTGCAGATGCAGCAGATTTAGTTGTTCTGCTTCAGCTTTGTTGCAGATGCTGCTGCATTATCTTCGCTTACTTTCGCCGCTGTTGCAGATGCTGCAGATTTAGTTGCTTCTGCTTCAGCTTTTGTTGCAGATGCTGCTGCATTATCTTCACTTACTTTTGCCGCATCTTGAGATGCTTTTGCTGCTGTCGCAGATGCAGCAGATTTAGTTGCTTCTGCTTCAGCTTTTGTTGCAGATCTGCTGCATTATCTTCGCTTACTTTCCTGCATCTTGAGATGCTTTCGCCGCTGTTGCAGATGCAGCAGATTTAGTTGCTTCTGCTTCAGCTTTTGTTGCAGATGCTGCCGCATTATCTTCACTTACTTTCGCTGCATCTTGAGATACTTTAGCAGCTGCTGCAGATGCTGCGGAAGATTGAGCAGATTTTGCTGCATCTGCTGCGCAGATGCTGCTGCATTGTCTTCACTTACCTTTGCCGCATCTTGAGATGCTTTCGCCGCTGTCGCAGATGCTGCAGCTTTAGTTGCTTCTGTTTCCGCTTTAGTTGCAGATCCCGCTGCATTATCTTCACTTACTTTTGCCGCATCTTGAGATGCTTTCGCCGCTGTTGCAGATGCAGCAGATTTAGTTGCTTCTGCTTCAGCTTTTGTAGCAGATGCTGCTGCATTATCTTCGCTTACTTTCGCCGCATCTTGAGATGCTTTCGCCGCTGTTGCAGATGCAGCAGATTTAGTTGCTTCTGCTTCAGCTTTTGTTGCAGATGCTGCCGCATTATCTTCACTTACTTTCGCTGCATCTTGAGATACTTTAGCTGCTGCGCGAGATGCGGAAGATTGAGCAGATTTTGCTGCTGCATCTGCTGCAGATGCTTGCTGCATTGTCTTCACTTACCTTTGCCGCATCTTGAGATGCTTTCGCCGCTGTCGCAGATGCTGCAGCTTTAGTTGCTTCTGTTTCCGCTTTAGTTGCTGATCCCGCTGCATTATCTTCGCTTACTTTCGCTGCATCTTGGGAGGCTTTCGCCGCTGTCGCAGATGCAGCAGCTTTAGTTGCCTCTGTTTCCGCTTTAGTTGCTGATCCCGCTGCATTATCTTCGCTTACTTTCGCGCATCTTGAGATACTTTAGCAGCTGCTGCAGATGCTGCGGAAGATTGAGCAGATTTTGCTGCATCTGCTGCAGATGCTGCTGCATTGTCTTCACTCACCTTTGCCGCATCTTGAGATGCTTTCGCCGCTGTCGCAGATGCTGCAGCTTTAGTTGCTTCTGCTTCAGCTTTTGTTGCAGATGCTGCTGCATTATCTTCGCTTACTTTCGCCGCATCTTGAGATGCTTTCGCCGCTGTTGCAGATACTGCAGATTTAGTTGCTTCTGCTTCAGCTTTTGTTGCAGATGCTGCTGCATTATCTTCACTTACTTTTGCCGCATCTTGAGATGCTTTCGCCGCTGTTGCAGATGCAGCAGATTTAGTTGCTTCTGCTTCAGCTTTTGTTGCAGATGCTGCCGCATTATCTTCACTTACTTTCGCTGCATCTTGAGATACTTTAGCAGCTGCTGCAGATGCTGCGGAAGATTGAGCAGATTTTGCTGCATCTGCTGCAGATGCTGCTGCATTGTCTTCACTTACCTTTGCCGCATCTTGAGATGCTTTCGCCGCTGTCGCAGATGCTGCAGCTTTAGTTGCTTCTGTTTCCGCTTTAGTTGCAGATCCCGCTGCATTATCTTCGCTTACTTTCGCTGCATCTTGGGAGGCTTTCGCCGCTGTCGCAGATGCAGCAGCTTTAGTTGCTTCTGCTTCAGCTTTAGTTGCTGATCCCGCTGCATTATCTTCGCTTACTTTCGCTGCATCTTGAGATACTTTAGCAGCTGCTGCAGATGCTGCAGCTTTAGTTGCTTCTGTTTCCGCTTTAGTTGCTGATCCCGCTGCATTATCTTCGCTTACTTTCGCTGCATCTTGAGATACTTTAGCAGCTGCTGCAGATGCTGCGGAAGATTGAGCAGATTTTGCTGCTTCTGCTGCAGATGCTGCCGCATTGTCTTCACTTACCTTTGCCGCATCTTGAGATGCTTTCGCCGCTGTCGCAGATGCTGCAGCTTTAGTTGCTGATCCCGCTGCATTATCTTCGCTTACTTTCGCGCATCTTGAGATACTTTTAGCAGCTGCTGCAAGATTGAGCAGATTTTGCTGCTGCAGATGCTGCCGCATTATCTTCACTTATTTTTGCCGCATCTTGAGATGCTTTTGCCGCTGTCGCAGACGTAGCTGCCTTATTAGCTTCCGCTTCTGCTTTTGTTACTGCTGCTTCTGCCGCTGCTGCAGAACTAGAGATCGCCGCTTTAGCTGCATTATAACCATTAGCTGTAGAGTTAGCTGTAGCAACTGCTGCATCAGCTTTTGTTTCTGCACTAGTTGCTTTTACAAGAGCAGAGTTCGCTGCTGTAGATACGCTTGTAAGTGCTGTAGATGTAGCATTAGCTGTAGCAGCTGCTGCATCAGCTTTTGTTTCTGCACTAGTTGCTTTTACAAGAGCAGAGTTCGCTGCCGTAGATACGCTTGTAAGTGCTGTAGATGTAGCATTAGCTGTAGCAGCTGCTGCATCAGCTTTGTTTCTGCACTAGTTGCTTTTACAAGAGCAGAGTTCGCTGCTGTAGATACGCTTGTAAGTGCTGTAGATGTAGCGTTAGCTGTAGCAGCTGCTGCAACAGCTTTGGTTTCAGCACTAGTTGCTTTTACAAGGGCAGAGCTTGCTGCTGTAGAAACGCTTGTAAGAGACGTGGATACGCTTGTAACAGCTGTAGATACACTTGTAAGTGCAGTAGCTGTACTTTCAGCCGCTTGAACTACAGCATGTAATTGAGATCCATTAACTGCATCCGTAGATGTAGCAGATACAGTACCGGCTGCTAAGTTAGTTAATGTACGTTTTTTAGTAGAAGAACCGATAGAAACAGTACCACCTGCAGTACCACCTGCTAATGAATAGCTTTTACCAGCAATAGTCATTGTACTTGTACTTACAGGAGCAGCAGTTGCAGAAGAAGCGCCTAAAGCAACACTCTCTTGATCAGTCACTGTCGCACCTCTACCTAAAGCAGTACCTAAGGCTACAGTAGAGGAAGCTCCATCACCAATAACAACACTAGTACCGCCGGATGCCGTAGTGGAGTTACCAATTGCTATAGAGGTCATACCAGTAACATTTGCATTATTACCAATTGCTATAGCACTAGTATTTCCTGCTGTTGCATTATTACCAATTGCCACAGTGTAAGAATCAGTTGCATTAGCACCATTACCAATGGCTGTTGCACTTGTTTTGGATGCCGTTGCACTTGTACCTAATGCTATCGTATTTTCTTTACTTGCTACTGCTTTTTTACCGATGGCTGTAGCTGCTTCGCCAGAGGCTACAGTAGCTGTACCAACAGAAATAGCATCTGTAGCACTTGCTGCTGTATGTGTACCAGTATCACCACTGGAACCAATAGCTACGGCATTTTTACCACTTACGTCTACTTGGTAACCAATACCTGTACCATATTGAGCAGCACTTGTAATATTAATAGTAGAGCCAAGACCTGTACCTTGGTTGGCATGTACTTGAGAGTTATAACCAACAAGAGTTGCAGCAGATTGGTCAACAGTTAAATCCCAACCAATACCAGTAGATCTTTCTTTTGTAACTTGTACATTTTTACCTACTGCTGTTGCGCCCCAACCAGTTGCATTATTACCAGCACCGATCGCAATTGTTGCAGTGCCATCAGCAACTGCGCCTTCACCAACAGCTATAGACTTACCAGACTTAGCTTGAGTACTTTTACCAATCGCAATAGCACTGCTTTCAGATGCTGCTGCACTTGTACCAAAAGCAATAGCATCAGATTTACTTGCATTTGCTGCATTACCAATTGCTACCGCACTACTTTCAGATGCAGCTGCACTTGTACCAATTGCAGTAGCACTATTAGCAGTAGCAGATGTACTTGTACCAAGAGCAATTGCACTTTCACTGTTAGCTGTAGCTTGACCTAAGGCAATAGCACCTTTTCCTGTTGCTTTTGCATTCCAACCAGCTGCAAAGGCATTCCATGTAGCTGCAGTATCATTACCTAACGCAACACCACCACGACCTGTGGCATTTGAGGATTGGCCAATAGCAATCGCATTCTCTTCAGTAGCATTTGCACCAGAAGCATTGTGACCATTAATAGAAATAGCACCTTTTTTATTTACCCCTCCAAACGATGCAATAGCATTAACATCCATAGTCGCCAATGGTTGCATCATCAAGGATGCCAAAATACCAGCTACAACGATTTTCTTTTTACCTGTCGTGTTTTTAGCCATTTCAGATACTACTACGTAGCATTGTTTAGATTTGGACCAAATAACCTTAAAAATTTTATTCATACTAACCTTTTACTCCTAACTGCTCTAACAATATTTGATATTTAAGTATATTTTCTTTATTGAATGGTGATACCGAATCAATGAGCTTATCATTCCATTTTTTATGGCTTTCAAAATCATCATCATAGGATTTAATAGCATTGATCAATTGACGTTCACCGTCATAGGCATCAAACCCATCATAGTAAAAGCCTACATGGTGTGCTTTTAACATTGGTGAGTTATGTACTAGTGGATAACCGCCATACAATGCCTCGTAATATACATAGTTCAATGCATTTTCCCATTGGAAGGAAAGCACAATGTCCGTATATTTTGCAAGAAATTGGGGCGTAATATGACGCGTTTCAACGGTCATAATGTTATCCTTAACCCCTGATGTAAAGCCGATAAAATTAAAAATGGCATCATTATCTTTGATGTCATAGGTATTACATAAATATATATGTTTCACCAGTTCTGGATGGTTGCGATAAGCCTCTTCACCAATCAGAATTGGGATCATACAGTTTTTCAGTACCGATATATTCGGTTCCAATACAGAGACGCGAGCACCATTAGCTTTCATTTGACCACGTTCATAACCAAATGTATATGGTTCTTCAATAGACTTAGTCATATGGTCTAAAAACAATGGATCCCATAAATGAGGAGCCTCATATACAGGAGCTTTTGTCATAATTTCTAAATAGCAACGATTTGTATTCATATGCTGTGGAATCATCCATACAGCATCATATTTCGTACCGTTGAAAGCACGGGCACCAGGTTTATCGTGAACCATCTTTTCCATATCGGCAACGAAATCATTCCCCATGCGGTACGACACGATTTTGGCACCACGTTTACGATATTCCGCTTCGATTTGTGGTTCTAATGTTAATGTTCCCTCAATCAAAACATCAGTCTTATCGATGACTTCATCGCTGTCATAAATATCGATATCCATCAAATCTAATCGCATATTATCAGACAATGTATTCTTATCATTTCGCCAGTACACAAAGTAAACGGAATCTACGCCGTCAATTTGTTCGAGGCATTGTTTTAAGAAGTACATATTCTGCCCGGCCCCATTTGACCAGATGTGATTATACGACTTACCCCAGAAAAAGGTAATCCCTATATTAATCGCAATCCCTCCTCCTCAATCATTTGAAGTTTCCCTCATTTAAAATTCATACAACATATTCTATCAAATATATAATATAATAATCAATTCTATTTCGACCATTTTCGATGTTTTTACAAACATACTATGGTCTATATATATTTTTTTTATAATTTTAAAATTTTGGATATAAACCCTTCATTTTTATCTATATAAACAACTCGGATCAATTAGCAATCTTAATATATAGCGCTAAAAAAGGCTGTTTTATATATGATTTATTTCACATATATAACAGCCTATATATTTTGTATATTCTATCGATATTTCTGTAAATATATTTAATTTTTACATATGAATAAACGTTAAATAGTAACTTTCATGCTATTTACATCTTATGTTATTTGAAATAAATTTTCAGATATTAATGTTTTTCTAATAATTGTTGTACCATAGATTTTAAAGACTCAATCTCAGCTCTTTGTTGCTCGATCTCAACCTGTTGAGCATCATTTTTTGCTTGCATCCGTGTCATTTCATCTTGCATGACATAAATAGAGCTAATAGGGCCGCCCTTATACCGATCAGGAATATTTTTCTTCTCTGGACTATATCCAAATTTATGAGTTATACCGGCATTCACCATCAAAAAACTGGGATTTTTCTGTATTTACGATACTGCGTTTAGGATCTGTATCGAAACCAAATTCAGCAGATGTTAAGTTATATACTAATTTCAGAACCGTATATTTTAGCTTCTGATCCCGAATTTTCAAGTTTAATATTACTAGCTTCAATATCTATAGCATTAATTTTATCAGCCGTAACTGTTGTTTCAGCTTATTTTTGCAACTTCATCCGCTTGATAAATTTTTATTGATATAAACATCGCCCCATAGACATAACAGAGAATCAAAAACAGCTATCTCATCAAGTTTTCCACTCAATGAGATAGCTGATGTTATTATATGCAATTTAACTATATAACCTTAATTAAAGGAAAATACATAAGCACTTTGTTCATGTGCTAATTTGATACGTTTCTTTAAACGTCCCATATACGCTCGGTATATATCTTGCGCTTCGTCAATGGTTACTATATTAAAATTAATACCATCCCCTACTGGCAACTGGCTAAGCCGAGGTAGGTCTGCGGTAATGATAGTGCCTATTTTTGTATAGCCCCCAGTGGTTTGGCGATCTGCCATGAGGACAATGGGATGTCCATTCGATGGCACTTGGATAGAGCCAAATACGGCTCCATCAGAAATAATATCTGCACTGTCTACGTGTTCAATTTCAGGACCATCTAAGCGAAAGCCCATACGGTCACATTCTACAGTCAGTGTATAGATGTTATTCCTAAAGGTCTTAATTCCCTTCTCGGTAAAATGTTTTGCTTGATCACCTAATACAACGCGTAACGGCTCATGACATTCACGGCCCCCACGGTTATATAAGGCGGTATTGAATAGAGTGTGCCCTTCACCACGGTAATCGCAGATATGCACTTCATCTCGAGCGAACGCTTTAATGCCAAGTTCATCACCTTTTTGTAACGGACGACCTTCTAGTCCCCCAATTTTCGCCTTTGTATGGGTCGATACACTGCCGTTGATGCTTGGCACGTCGATACCTCCAGAGAAAGAAATGTACATGCGCACGCCACATTGGCTAAAACCGCCGGAAATGACATCGCCGTCGTGACATACAAATGGAATATATCTCGGTACTCGCACACTATTGATGGTTGGTTCCATATCGGCCCCTGTGAAAGCAACGATACATGTGCCTTTCACAGTGAGTGTAGGTGGCAACAATGTACACTCTAAGGCACCTACCGTTTCTACATTACCTACCAGCGCTTGCCCCAAGAGATAGCTTTCACTATCCATAGGACCTGCTACAGGCATACCATATTGTTGGAACCCAACGCGACCTTTATCTTGAATGGTGGTGTACATGCCAGGTGCATTTACGTAGATAGATGCTGACGTAATAGCCTCTCACCTTCTACTTCATACATGGATGGCGCATAATCCGCCCCCAATGCTTTAATACGATTATATTCCGCTTCATCTATGGGCACATAGCGCACATAGTCGCCAGCACTCAATAGCGCCGCTTGTGTTCCTTAGACATGTCATACATCGTTACCGGTGTACGTCCAATGATTTGCCAGCCCCCTGGAGAGTCGGATGGATATGTGCCAGTTTGTTCCCCTGCAATGCCTACAGAGCCTGCAGGTATCAATGTTCTTGGTGAGGACAAACGAGGCGTTGCAATGCATGGATCCATGCCGCCCAAATAGGTAAACCCAGGAATGAAGCCAAGCATATATACCAAGTAATCTGTACCACTATGAATGGCTACAACCTCATCTTCAGTTAGATTATTATGAGAGGCTACAAAACCAAGGTCTGGACCAAACTCACCACCGTACACAGTAGGAACTTCCACGACGGTAACAAGTTCATTAGCATTATCTGTTATAGTCTGCTCCAATGTAGGCTCAATGATGTTACACAATTCTGCATAGGAGTATAGCATAGCATCATATTGCAAAAGCAATGCACAATAGGTAGGTACTAATTCAATAATCCCCTCTAGATTTAGCTCTTGAATTCGCTCTATCGTTTGACGAATATGTCGATTAATCTTTGGATCGATGACTTGACCAAAATCAATAGAGATAGCGCAATCCCCTACAGGTGAAATTATAGGTTTCATAGGTATCTCCTTCCTAAAACCAGAAAGAACCATTACCTTCAAACGAAAATAATGGTACTTTCACAACTATCAAATTAACCAAGTAATTTAGCAATGCCTTGTAAGGATGTAACGCCGATGTAAGCTGTTACAAGTACTACAATCCATCCTGTATAATACAACAGTTTATTATGTTTGTAGTCTCCTACGATTTCAGATTTATGAGTAGCAAAGAGCATTACTGCCAATGTAATCGGCAAGATTAAGCCGTTTACGGAGCCAGCCAAAATCAACAAGGATGCTGGTTTACCAATGAAGATCAAAATACATGTAGAAACGAAGATAAATGTCATAATAGTCAATTTCTCATTGCGTTCCACTACTTTGAATAATGTTTTTAAGAAGGACACAGATGTGTACGCTGCACCTACTACAGATGTTAAGGCTGCACAGAAGAACACGATACCGAATAATTTATGACCGATTTCACCAGCACCAAGAAGGAATGCAGAACCAGCTGGATCTTTAGGGTCTAGTACATAGCCCATAGACACAACGCCAAGAACCGCTAAGAATAACAAGATACGAACCACTGCATCTACAGACATACCCATGAAGGCTGCACGACGTACATCTTTCAAATGTTCTTGACCAGTAATACCTGCATCAATGAGGCGGTGACCGCCAGAGAATGTAATGTAACCACCTACGGTACCACCGATAAGGGTAATAGTTGCAAGCCATGGATAATGCGTTGGTGCCACCGCATGAGTAACCGCTTCAGCCACTGGAGGGTTTGTAGAAAACGCCACATAACCAATTAATACAAGCATTACAGTACCAAGAATTTTAGCTGTGTTGTCTAGTACACCACCCATTTTTGGAGAGGCGAATAATAGAATACCAAGGATACCACTGATAGCCGCCGCTGCAGTCGTTGTATCAATACCAAATACAATATTTAGGCCCATAGACGCGCCCCCAATGTTGCCGATATTGAACGCAAGGCCCCCAAGGGAAATCAAGAATGCTACGAAAGCCAAGTCCTGGCAATACTTTATTCGCAATATCTTGACCACGCATTTTAGATATGCCAATAATTGTCCACACATTAAGCTGTGCAATAATTGAAAAAATAACAGACACAATGATGGCAAACGCGAAGTCTGCTTTTAAATCATTTGTAAATGCCGCCGTTTGTAACATAAAGCCCGGTCCAATAGAGGACGTGGCCATCAAGAAGGCTGCCCCCAAGAGGACAGATAAACTTGCTTTACCTGAAATTGGTTTCATAAAAACCTCCACACAATAATTTATTTAATAACGATCTATTATGTATTTACTACTTATTACGTATTCACTATTTATTACGTATTTGCTATGTATTGCTTATTTTATAATCGCCGTTTTACTATTTACGGTTTTGAAAATTAGCCACTGTAACGCCCGCTTTTGTAAGGCCTTCACGGATGTAATTTGTGAAAGCTATCGCTTCTGGGTTATCTCCGTGTACGCAAACGGAATTAGCTACAATATCGATTGTGTTACCTGTATTAGTGACAACCTTACCTTCTGTAACCATCATAAGTACTCGTTCAAGAGCCTCTTGAGGGTCTTTTAATGAAAGCCCCTGGTTCTGTACGAGGCACCAATGTACCTTCATCAGTATAACCGCGGTCAGCAAAGACCTCCTGAATTACAGGAATACCTCGACGCTCTGCTTCTTTAGCAATATAGCTACCGCTCAACACCAAGCTGCAATATTAGGGTTTACCGCTTGTAAGCCATCTAATACAGCATCTGCCAATGCAGGGGTTACACAAGCAGTATTATAAAAAGCACCATGTAATTTCATATGTTGCAATGTAACGCCATAGCTATCGCAGAAGGCTTGTAGCAATGCACCAACTTGATATATCATATATGCTTTAGCCTCTGCGGGAGGATTTACTGCCATTGCACGACGACCAAAGCCCATAAAATCAGGATAACCCAGGATGAGCCCCTATGGCTACGCCCTTTTCCTTGCACATGCGAACTGTAGCATCCATAATGAGAGGATCCCCAGCATGCCATCCACAGGCAACATTAGCACTTGTAACATGATTTAACACTTCACCATCCATGCCTAATGTGTAGTTGCCAAAACTTTCACCTAAATCGCTATTTAGATCTACATAATGTGACATCAATAATCTCCTCCCTTTCTTCATCTCTTTTTTAAATTCTATAGAATTTATAAATATTGATATGATTATACTAAATTTACAAATGTTTTACCAATGATTTTTATCATATCTAGAAAATTATTTTATAATTGTATATTAGAGAAAAACATAAAAAGAGCTCAATCTACATTATATAGATTGAGCTCTTTTGTAACTTATAGAGATGAGAAACCAATTATTGTAATTTAGATAGAATTAAATCAACTTTACGTTGCATTTCTTCATTTTGCTCACGAAGCATTTTGTTTTCTGCAATAATAGCTGCATTTTCAGAAGACTGTTTGTCTAACATGGCTTGCATTTCACTATTTTGTGCTTTTAATGCAGATACTTCATCTTGCATTACATAAATAGAACTAATAGGACCACCCTTATAGCGATCAGGAATATTTTTTCTTTCACTACTAGAACCAAATTTATGAGTCACACCCGCATTAAGCATTGCATCTTGGCTATCTAAAGATGCACCAATATTAAACATAGTATCTTCATTAGCATAATGCGCTACACCAAGAGCTACAGCTGTTTGAGATTTATAATTACCAATACCAGCCATAATTTGTGTTGGGGCTAATGGATCATATTGAATTGGTTTCAAGCGCACAATAGCCGCATTAGCACCTGCCTTACTAGCATACTTTTTAGCAGCACCATCTGCCATGCCAGCAAGACTCTTCACCGCTTGATCAACTTGTTGCTTATTAACTGCATCAGTAGGACGTGTAGCTGCCGCCACATTATTAATTTGTTTACCGCCCATATCCAAATTGCTATCCATTGATACACTGCTAGGAGTAGATCCATTTGACGCATTAAAGGTCATAGTTGGTGCACCAGAACCACTACCAGTAATTGAAGATACCCCAGAGATATGATCAGCTTGCTTATCAATTGTAATACCGCCAACAGACACTTTATCGAAAGTTACTTCTTTCTTAGTTGCTACTGTAATATCCTTACCAGTATTAGTAATTGTTATATTATGGCCATCATTGAAAGTAACAGTATCTCCACCTTTTACAGTTTCCGGTGCCATACTATTTACTTTTACATGCCAAGCAGCCGTATCCTTAATCACGTCTTTACCAGCTTGATCAATATTACTTAAATCCTTTTTAGCCGCATTATTTGCTAAAGCTGCCGTATTATTAATCGTGCTCATCGTAGCATCATCTAGACCCACTGTTACAGACTGACCATTCGCCTTTGTAGTAATTCCATTTGTACCATCGATATGAAGCACTTGGTCTTTAAGTTTTATATTACCGGTTCCATTATTACCTGCAATATTCAAGGAAATATTATCTGTAGCATTTTGTAATCTATTAACAGCCGTATCTAACTGATTTTTATTAACAGCAGAGTGCGGTGTAGTACCATCAGCTACATTTTTAATTTCAGTGTTACCTGCATCAATACCAGAGCCATTCACCTTAACAGTATTTGTACCATCCGTAGCAGTCAAACCATTTGGTGTTACTGTTGTTGTATTCGTACCATCGGTTGTAGATAAGCCGCCTTTTGTAAGTGCTGTTGTATTACCTGCTGCATCTGTTGCAGTAACACCGTCTTTCGTAGTCACTGTGGATACACCAGTGTTATCTTTAATTTCAGATTTCGTTGGTGCCAATGTTTGTGTATTACCCAGCTGCATCAGCAATCGTAGTAGTACCACCAGCCACAGTAGTTGTGTTACCTGCAGCATCGGTGTACGTAGCAGAGTTTAAACCAATTAAATCTTTAGCTAATTTAACATTTAATGTACCAGCACCATCAGATACAACACCAATATTATTATCTGACAGTTTAGTAGTATCAGTTATGCCACCTTTAATAGATAATACTTCTCCGTGCTTACGTACAGATGTATTACCAGTATCACCACCGAACTCGTGCGTTGCATCTGCTGTAGCTTTGCTGATAGCATCATCCATTTGTTTTTTATTAACAGCAGATGTATTTGTTGTGCCAGCAGCTACATTCTTAATTTCTGTGTTACCTGCATCAATACCAGAGCCATTCACTTTAACAGTATTTGTGCCATCCGTAGCAGTCATACCATTTGGTGTTACCGTTGTTGTATTCGTACCATCGGTTGTAGATAAGCCACCTTTTGTAAGTGCTGTCGTATTACCTGCGCCATCAGTAGTGCTCACACCACCGTTTGTTAACGCCGTTGTATTACCTGCAGCATCTGTTGCAGTAACACCATCTTTTGTAGTCACAGTGGATACACCAGCAGCATCTTTAATTTCAGATTTTGTTGGTGCCAATGTTTGCGTATTACCCGCTGCATCAGCAATTGTAGTAGACCCACCTGTCACAGTCGTTGTGTTACCTGCTGCATCTGTGTACGTAGCAGAGGTTAACCCTGTTAATGCTTTTGCCAATTTGAGGTTTAATGTACCAGTTGTAGCATCACCTAATACAGCAATGTTACCATCTGTAAGATCCGCTGCAGCTGTAGATGCACCACCTTTAATGTTAAGTTGTTCACCATGTTTACGGCTTACAACAGTAGTATCATCGCCACCGAACTCGTGAGTTGCATCACCTGTAGCTTTACTGATAGCATCATCCATTTGTTTTTTATTAACAGCAGATGTATTTGTTGTGCCAGCAGCTACATTCTTAATTTCTGTGTTACCTGCATCAATACCGGGCCATTCACTTTAACGTATTTGTGCCATCCGTAGCCGTCATACCATTTGGTGTTACCGTTGTTGTATTCGTACCATCGGTTGTAGATAAGCCACCTTTAGTAAGTGCTGTTGTATTACCTGCGCCATCAGTAGTGCTCACACCACCATTTGTTAACGCCGTTGTATTGCCTGCGGCATCTGTTGCAGTAACACCATCTTTTGTAGTCACAGTGGATACACCAGCAGCATCTTTAATTTCAGATTTTGTTGGTGCCAATGTTTGCGTATTACCCGATGTATCTGCAATCGTAGTAGAACCACCTGTCACAGTCGTTGTGTTACCTGCTGCATCTGTGTACGTAGCAGATGTTAAACCAGTTAAGGCTTTTGCCAATTTAAGGTTTAATGTACCTGTTGTCGCATCACCTAATACAGCAATGTTACCGTCTGTAAGATCCGCTGCAGTTGTAGATGCACCACCTTTAATGTTAAGTTGTTCACCATGTTTACGACTTACAACAGTAGTATTATCACCACCGAACTCGTGAGTTGCATCACCTGTAGCTTTACTAATGGCATCATCCATTTGCTTTTTATTAACAGCAGATGTATTTGTTGTGCCAGCTGCTACATTCTTAATTTCTGTGTTGCCTGCATCAATACCAGAGCCTTCTACTTTAACAGTATTTGTACCATCAGTAGCCGTCATACCATTTGGTGTTACCGTTGTAGTGTTAGTTCCATCTGTTGTAGATAAACCACCTTTTGTAAGTGCTGTCGTATTACCTGCACCATCAGTAGTGTTTACGCCACCATTTGTTAACGCCGTTGTATTGCCTGCGGCATCCTTTGCAGTCACACCGTCTTTTGTAGTTACAGTGGATACACCCGCGTTGTCTTTAATTTCAGACTTCGTTGGTGCCAATGTTTGTGTATTACCCGCTGCATCAGCAATCGTAGTGGAGCCACCCGTCACAGTCGTTGTGTTACCCGCTGCATCTGTGTACGTAGCAGAAGTTAAACCAGTTAATGCTCTTGCCAATTTGAGGTTTAATGTACCAGTTGTAGCATCACCTAATACAGCAATGTTACCATCTGTAAGATCCGCTGCAGTTGTAGATGCACCACCTTTAATGTTAAGTTGTTCACCATGTTTACGGCTTACAACAGTAGTATCATCGCCACCGAACTCGTGAGTTGCATCACCTGTAGCTTTACTGATAGCATCATCCATTTGTTTTTTATTAACAGCAGATGTATTGGTTGTGCCAGCAGCTACATTTTTAATTTCTGTGTTGCCTGCATCAATACCAGAGCCTTCTACCTTAACAGTATGTGTACCATCTGTAGCCGTCATACCATTTGGTGTTACTGTTGTTGTATTCGTACCATCAGTTGTAGATAATCCGCCTTTTGTAAGCGCTGTCGTATTACCTGCACCATCAGTAGTGCTTACACCACCGTTTGTCAACGCTGTTGTATTACCTGCGGCATCAGTAGTGTTTACGCCACCATTTGTCAACGCCGTTGTATTGCCTGCGGCATCCTTTGCAGTCACACCGTCTTTTGTAGTTACAGTGGATACACCCGCGTTGTCTTTAATTTCAGACTTCGTTGGTGCCAATGTTTGTGTATTACCCGCTGCATCAGCAATCGTAGTAGAGCCACCAGTTACAGTCGTTGTGTTACCTGCTGCATCTGTGTACGTAGCAGAAGTTAAACCTGTTAACGCTTTTGCCAACTTAAGGTTTAATGTACCTGTTGTAGCATCACCTAATACAGCAATGTTACCATCTGTAAGATCCGCTGCGGTTGTAGATGCACCACCTTTAATGTTAAGTTGTTCACCATGTTTACGGCTCACAACAGTAGTATCATCACCACCAAACTCGTGAGTTGCATCACCTGTAGCTTTACTGATAGCATCATCCATTTGTTTTTTATTAACAGCAGATGTATTGGTTGTACCAGCTGCTACATTTTTAATTTCTGTGTTGCCTGCATCAATACCAGAGCCATTCACTTTAACAGTATTTGTGCCATCCGTAGCCGTCATACCATTTGGTGCTACCGTTGTTGTATTCGTACCATCGGTTGTAGAGAGACCACCTTTTGTAAGCGCTGTCGCATTACCTGCGCCATCTGTTGCAGTTACACCGTCTTTTGTAGTCACAGTGGATACACCAGCAGCATCTTTAATTTCAGATTTTGTTGGTGCCAATGTTTGCGTATTACCCGCTGCATCAGCAATCGTAGTAGAACCACCTGTCACAGTCGTTGTGTTACCTGCTGCATCTGTGTATGTAGCAGATGTTAAACCTGTTAACGCTTTTGCCAATCTAACATTTAATGTACCTGCACCATCGGATACAACACCAATATTACCAGTTGTTAAGTCAGCTGGTGTTGTTACTCCACCTTTAATAGATAATACTTCACCGTGTTTACGAACAGAGGTTGTGCCTGTATCACCATCAAACTTGTGTTCTGCATCAGCTAATGCTTGTGCATTATTAGTATTTGCTTTTGTAACAGCTTCGTTAATCGCTTTCGCTACATTTTGTGTTGTGGCTACGCCATCTTTACCGGCTGTAGTACCTTGTGTAGATCCTGCAGCACCTACGTTACCAGTGGCATCATCAAGAACTAGCTTACCTTCTTCTACATTGACAGTGTATGTTTTTACACCTGCTGTAGTAGCATCAGATACTGTTGCTAAACCAGTTCCAGCCACCTTAACTGCATCTTGGGCAGCATTGACTGCTACCGCTTTCACAGCATTTTCAGATACGGCTACTTCATAGGTTTCATTCTTAGCGGTACCAGTTTGGCCTGTTACCGTTGCTAAGTTGTTATCGCCAGTCAATGTTTTAGCTACTACTTTTTCAGTAGAAGTTGCTGCTGTTTGTGCATTCGCAATGGCCGTATCCATTTGACCTTTACTTACTGCAGAATCGGCAGCGGTAGCATCGGCAATACCTTTAATTTCTTTACCGCCGGCATTAATACCATCTGTTTTATCGATAGTAATACCACCAACTGTTACTTTATCGAAGGATACGGTCTTAGCAGTACCAATCGTAATATTTCGACCTGTATTGGTAATGGCAATATTCTCACCATTAATGAAGTCTACCGTATCCCCACCAGTTACCTCTGTTGTAGCACCTGTATTGGTTGTAACCTTCCAAGTGCCTCCAGCCTTAACAGCATCTTCCATTTGCTTTTTATTAACCGCAGATGTTGCTGTTGTACCAGCTGCTACATTCTTAATTTCTGTGTTGCCTGCATCAATACCAGAGCCTTCTACCTTAACAGTATGTGTACCATCCGTAGCAGTAACGCCAGTAGGTGCTACTGCGGTAGTATTAGTACCATCTGTAGTAGATAAACCACCTTTAGTCATGGAGGTAGTGTTACCTGCACCATCGGTAATGGTAGAGGATGTCCCTGTTACGGTTTGTGTATTACCTGCACCGTCAGTGTAAGTGGCAGATGTTAAACCAGTTAAGACTTTTGCCAATCTAACATTTAATGTACCAGCACCATCAGATACAACGCCAATATTACCAGTTGTTAAGTCAGCTGGTGTTGTTACTCCACCTTTAATGGATAATACTTCACCATGTTTACGAACAGAGGTTGTGCCTGTATCACCATCAAACTTGTGTTCTGCATCAGCTAATGCTTGTGCATTATTAGTATTTGCTTTTGTAACAGCTTCGTTAATCGCTTTCGCTACATTTTGTGTTGTGGCTACGCCATCTTTACCAGTTGTAGTACCTTGTGTAGATCCAGCAGCACCGATGTTGCCAGTTGTATCATCTAAAACTAATGTACCTTCTTCTACATTTACAGTGTATGTTTTTACACCTGCTGTAGTAGCATCAGATACTGTTGCTAAACCAGTTCCAGCCACCTTAACTGCATCTTGAGCAGCATTGACTGCTACCGCTTTCACAGCATTTTCAGATACGGCCACTTCATAGGTTTCATTCTTAGCGGTACCAGTTTGGCCTGTTACCGTTGCTAAGTTGTTATCGCCAGTCAATGTTTTAGCTACTACTTTTTCAGTAGAAGTTGCTGCTGTTTGTGCATTAGCAATAGCTGTATCCATTTGACCTTTGCTTACTGCAGAATCTGCAGCGGTTGCATCAGCAATACCTTTAATTTCTTTACCACCGGCATTAATACCATCTGTTTTATCGATAGTAATACCACCAACTGTTACTTTATCGAAGGATACGGTTTTAGCAGTACCAATCGTAATATTGCGACCTGTATTGGTAATGGCAATATTATCGCCATTAATAAAGTCTACCGTATCGCCACCAGTTACCTCTGTTGTAGCACCTGTATTGGTTGTAACCTTCCAAGTGCCTCCAGCCTTAACAGCATCTTCCATTTGCTTTTTATTAACCGCAGATGTTGCTGTTGTACCAGCTGCTACATTCTTAATTTCTGTGTTGCCTGCATCAATACCAGAGCCTTCTACCTTAACAGTATGTGTACCATCCGTAGCAGTAACGCCAGTAGGTGCTACTATTGTAGTATTGGTACCATCTTTAGTAGATAAGCCACCTTTAGTAAGTGATGTGGTATTACCTGCGGCATCTGTTGTAGTAACACCATCTTTTGTAGTCACAGTGGATACACCAGCAGCATCTTTAATTTCAGATTTTGTTGGTGCCAATGTTTGCGTATTACCCGCTGCATCAGCAATTGTAGTAGAACCACCTGTCACAGTCGTTGTGTTACCTGCTGCATCGGTGTACGTAGCAGATGTTAAACCAGTTAATACTTTGGCCAATCTAACATTCAACGTACCAGCACCATCGGATACAACGCCAATATTACCAGTTGTTAAGTCAGCTGGTGTTGTCACACCACCTTTAATAGATAATACTTCACCGTGTTTACGAACAGAGGTTGTGCCTGTATCACCATCAAATTTGTGTTCTGCATCAGCTAATGCTTGTGCATTATTAGTATTTGCTTTTGTAACAGCTTCGTTAATCGCTTTCGCTACATTTTGTGTTGTAGCTACGCCATCTTTACCGGCTGTAGTACCTTGTGTAGATCCAGCAGCACCTACATTACCAGTGGCATCATCAAGAACTAGCTTGCCTTCTTCTACATTGACTGTATATGTTTTTACACCGCCTGTAGTAGCATCAGATACTGTTGCTAAACCAGTTCCACACCTTAACTGCATCTTGGGCAGCATTGACCGCCACGGCTTTCACAGCATTTTCAGATACGGCTACTTCATAGGTTTCATTCTTAGCGGTACCAGTTTGGCCTGTTACTGTTGCTAAAGTTGTTATCGCCAGTCAATGTTTTAGCTACTACTTTTTCAGTAGAAGTTGCTGCTGTTTGTGCATTAGCAATAGCTGTATCCATTTTACCTTTGCTTACTGCAGAATCTGCAGCGGTTGCATCAGCAATACCTTTAATTTCTTTACCACCGGCATTAATACCATCTGTTTTATCGATAGTAATACCACCAACTGTTACTTTATCGAAGGATACGGTCTTAGCAGTACCAATCGTAATATTTCGACCTGTATTGGTAATGGCAATATTCTCACCATTAATAAAGTCTACCGTATCCCCACCAGTCACCTCTGTTGTGGCACCTGTATTGGTTGTAACCTTCCAAGTGCCTCCAGCCTTAACAGCATCTTCCATTTGCTTTTTATTAACCGCAGATGTTGCTGTTGTACCAGCTGCTACATTCTTAATTTCTGTGTTGCCTGCATCAATACCAGAGCCTTCTACCTTAACAGTATGTGTACCATCTGTAGCAGTAACGCCAGTAGATGCTACCGTTGTAGTATTCTGCCATCTGTGGTGGATAATCCATCTTTGTCATGGACGTTGTTTTACCTGCACCATCGGTAATGGTAGAGGATGTCCCTGTTACGGTTTGTGTATTGCCCGCACCGTCAGTGTAAGTAGCAGATGTTAAACCTGTTAACGCTTTTGCCAATCTAACATTTAATGTACCAGCACCATCGGATACAACGCCAATATTACCAGTTGTTAAGTCAGCTGGTGTTGTTACTCCACCTTTAATGGATAATACTTCACCATGTTTACGAACAGAGGTTGTGCCTGTATCACCATCAAATTTATGTTCTGCATCAGCTAATGCTTGCGCATTATTAGCATTTGCCTTTGTAACAGCTTCGTTAATCGCTTTCGCTACATTTTGTGTTGTGGCTACGCCATCTTTACCGGCTGTAGTACCTTGTGTAGATCCAGCAGCACCGATGTTGCCAGTGGCATCATCAAGAACTAGCTTGCCTTCTTCTACATTGACTGTATATGTTTTTACACCGCCTGCAGTAGCATCAGATACTGTTGCTAAACCAGTTCCAGCCACCTTAACTGCATCTTGGGCAGCATTGACCGCCACGGCTTTCACAGCATTTTCAGATACGGCTACTTCATAGGTTTCATTCTTAGCGGTACCAGTTTGGCCTGTTACCGTTGCTAAGTTGTTATCGCCAGTCAATGTTTTAGCCACTACTTTTTCCGTAGAGCTTGCTGCTGTTTGTGCATTAGCAATAGCCGTCTCCATTTGACCTTTACTTACAGCAGAATCGGCACCTGTACCGTCGGCAATTCCTTTAATTTCTTTACCGCCCGCATTAATACCATTTGTTTTATCGATAGTAATACCACCAAGTGTTACTTTATCGAAGGATACGTTTTTCGCAGTACCAATCGTAATGTTGCGACCCGTATTCGTAACAGCTACATTATCGCCATTAATGAAGTTTACAGTTTCTCCACCTGCTACAGCAGTATTATTGCTACCATTGGTAGATACATTCCATGTAGATGCCGTTTTAGCAAGGTCTTTAATATGAGTATCACCAGCTGTAGATAAATTAGATAAATCTTTATTAGCCGCATTTGCTGCTTGTGCCACAGCATCTTTTAGTTTTTGTGTAGACGCTACAGATACATTAGCGCCACTAGCAGATGTACTAATTAAAGCATCACTACCACTTTCACCATTAATATTAAACTTGATACCACTAGCTGAGTTTAAAGCTTGACCTGTAGTAGAACCAGATTGAGCTGCTAATGTAATAGTATTTTTACCTAATTCACTAGTAGAATCAGCGACAGCCTTAACCGCTGCATCCATTTGGCTTTTATTAACCGCATCATTACCAGCTACAGCTTGGCTTACGCCAGAAATAACTTTATTTCCAGCATTAATACCTGTAGATGTTACAGATGGACCACCTGAAATTGTTAATCCATTAGTATTCAAAGTACTATTTCCAGTTTTGATACTTTTACCAGAAACCTCACCAGTTGTACCATTCAAAACGATCTGATTCGTACCAGAACCTACTGTTACAGCATCAGCTGTAAGCTGACTAGTTGTCCCAACAGTGATCGTTGTACCAGTTTGTGTCAATGCAATATTGTTACCATTTTGCAAAGTAACCTTAGCACCACCAGCAACCTTTTGAGCTGCTCCGGTATTAACCGCTAAATTCCATGCAGAACCTTCTTTAGCTTTATTAATAGCAGTTGCTACATTTTGAGCCGTTGCTAAACCATCAGCACCAGATACAGACGCCGTTCCTGCTGCATCACTTTGGATTGTACCTTTTGTAGTATTAATCGTAACCACATTACCATTCATAGCGGTAGTAATATAGGAACCAGTACCACCCTTGACATTAAACTCTACATTGTTATTGTTTAATGATTGACTAGAACGAGTACCACTATCTGCACCTAACGAAATAGTACGTTTTACAGCTGCTTCGGAATCATCAATAGATTTTTTAGTAGCTGCATTTAAATCATAAGTAACCTGTCCATTAGTTCCTACTGTCGCTACTGTGGATGTGCCATTAGAAAAATTAAGTCCATCGGATAATTTAACACTATTAGCGGCACCACCATTAGCTTTGTAAGTAATTTTTTGATCCGCATTTGCTTGATTAATTGCTTCTGCTACATTTTTAGCATCAGCCATACCAACACTAGCAGCTGCAGTACCATTTGATACAGTAATGTCTTTTTTAACACCTTTAATAGCTATACCTTGGCCCGCTGCAGTTGTTGTTATATATGTTGTATCACCAGTAACAGCTAACTTACTATTTGCTAAGTTAACATCTCCACTGGAACTATTATCGCCAGTAACAGCTAAGTTAACACTCTTAAGTTGAGCTACATTAACAGCATCTGTATCCTTTGTACCAGCTGCAAGGCCAGTAATTTGACGTGTATTAGTACCATCGCCAATGGAAACAGCACCCCAAGTGCTAGTCAACGCATTTCCAGTTAACCCAGCATATTTATTTGTACGATTTGTATTAGCATCATATCCAGATACGCCAGATGCTGTATCTGCTTTAGAATATGTACCTAGCGCAACACCTCGTTGCACAGTAGCTTCCGAACTACCACCAATCGCTATAGCATACTCTTGGTTTGCAACGGAATTCATCCCAATGGCAGTAGCATATGTAGCTGAAGCAGTACTTTGTGGGCCTAATGCTGTTGCAGATGCCCCTGTAGCCTTACTTGTTTTACCTAATGCTACAGCATTAAGTAAACTAGCTTCTGCGTCTTGCCCAATGGCAATTGTATCACCATTTTTCGCTTTTGCATTTTTACCTAATGCAAGAGAATCTGCACCAGTGGCTTGCGATGATGTACCTATAGACACCGCATCACCACCACTTGCAACAGTATTCTTACCTATCGCTACAGAAGTATCTCCACTAGATGTAGCGGACTCGCCTAATGCCACAGAACTAGTCCCACTAGATGCAGAGTTAAAACCTCCTGCATAGGAGTTAGCCCCTGTAGCTTTAGCATTAGCGCCAACAGCTACAGCTATTTGACCTGAGGCAGCTGCTCGTTCGCCTAATGCCATTCCATGAATTGCCGAGACATCAGCTTGATAACCAATCGCAATTCCATAGTCCTGACTTGATTTTGCTTCACGCCCTACTGACACATTATATGAACCCTTAGCCCAAGCTCTAGTACCTAGTGCAAGTGCCGAATTTCCTTCTGCATACGATCCAGTACCTACTGCAACAGATGGGTTAACCACGCCACCAACGGTAGTACCCCATGCTTTGCTATCATAGCCAATCGCTACTGACGCTTGTGAGCCCGTACCGTTTTCATTTATAGCTTGTACATTTGTAATGCTAACTGTTTGCATCGCTAAAGTAGCCAAAATACTCGCTACAATAATTTTCTTTTTCCCTGTTGTATTTTTGGCAATTTCCGATACGACTACATAGCATTGTTTACTTTTAGACCAAACAACCTTAAAGATCTTATTCATCATGTTCTCCTTTAATAACTAACACTCTCAAACACATGATTTTTTCAGTATTTTATACTTTCATCTTTATGACAATTTCTTCGATATAATTATCTCACCCATAAAGTCGACTTCATAATTTTATCATGTTAGTTCTTTTATTCTCAACTATTTTTTACGATTATAAAAATTTTTATGCACCCATCGAGAGGTTTTAATTCCCTACAAAATCAATATTTTATTAATATTTTATTATTCTCGATGTGTTTTTAAGCAAATAAACCTGTATTTTAATTCAATACAACCCAAAAATACTTTTCCCTATCATTTTATTTTTGCTTTATATTCTCATTTAATAGTTCATCTTATTTTTATATTTTATCTTTTATTAACTTTTATCAACCAATACGATATACTTTTTATATTTAAGAGAATTTAAATGCAGTTTAGTTAAATCTATGCGTAAAAAAAAAGACGTTTTATATTACATAAAATGTCTTTTTTTGTATACTAAGTAAATAATAATACAAATCCAAAGTAGTATATTTCAATATTTATTAACCATAAAATGTGGCTCATCACAAAAATACAAAAAGCATCATATAATAAATTTTACAATTTTATTATTACGAGTTTTCATATTAGTAGGAAAAGCAAATCTAAGTTAAGATTATCTAACTTTACTGTACCCAGACATAAGTTCATACACTGTGTTCTGCATATCTTGGGACTCGTTCAATTCCGATACAGCACAAATAAAATCTGGATGTACCTGCGAAACACGTTCTACATTCGAAGTTTTAATGCCCCCAATTGCTACAATAGGGAATTTACTAAATTGTTTAGCCCACTGTATTAGGAAGTAAAACATCTTGCCCAATATGAACACCATCCGCATGAACTGCCAAGGCAAGATCAACATAATCATCAATAATAAGCGACGCATGGTATGCAGAAGTCAACTGACGTAATACCATAGCCTCCTGGTAGCATATTATTGGTGTTTTATGCTTTTCTCTATATTGAATGATTCGAATTCCTGCACTAAGCATATCTTGTACCAAAGGCACTACATCTCGATTACCGCCAGTTATTCCATAGATAGGGCATGCATCCAGCGCTCTTGTTAATTTCTCTTTCCGGGTTGTAGCTTTCATCTTAATCTCTACCTTTATCTAATACTATGGATAAGACCACATCAGCCTGTTTAGCTGCTGCAATGGATACGCGTGGTCCGTAGGGATAAGCATCAGCAATATCAGATGTTTCATCACCAATTACATATATATCAGTTCCGATTTTCTTAATAGTTAACTCATCTGACTTACCAATCCCTGCCAATCCAGAAACCATAATTTTAGGTTTTACCATAGACAAAGTCCCTTCTACAAACATTAATTTAGCATCTGCAGAATCAAAGGCTTCTATCAATATATCTGCTGCATCATAAATGACAGGTATGCTGTCTTTTGTTAAAGCCTCTCGATAGGTAACCACCGTAACATTAGGGTTAATCTCTGTAAGGATATCTTGTAAGGCATCAACTTTAAACTGGCCCACATGGCGAGGAAAATAACATTGACGATTCAAATTACTCATTTCTACTCTATCATAATCGGCAATGATAAAGTGACATATACCACTACGGGCCAAATTGACGGCACAATTAGATCCTAATCCACCGGCCCCCATGATACCAATAACAGTTTCTTGAAGTAGAGAGAAATCTGTTTCACTATAAAACCTTGCTATAGCCTGTTCAAAACTATTAGCTAAATGAGTCATATCTATAACCTCTCACAACATTTGCCAATCTTTAAAAACTGGTTGATATCCCGTATGTTCTAGCATAGCTACCATTTCATGTACGCTACGGTTATCGCTAATGGTAAATTGACTAGAGTCATCTTGTTTAGTATGACCACCTACCGAAGTAGTGACTCCAGCAGATTCTAATTGTGTCATAAACATATTTGCATCCTCCTATACAAAATACATATATAGCTAGGTATGCAAAAACGGGTATCGATACTATGATCGATACCCGTTTTAAGTATTAGCGTGCTTCCTACGCGGGCATGATCCCGATCAGGTATAAAGGTCAGGTGCTCGCAGCCCTTTCTCAGCCTATATAATAGGCTCCCTTGCATACTCACTATATAATTATGCTATTTATATTACTACTTTATTCAGATTTGTCAATGCAAATTAGTTTTCTTTATTTTCTGCATCATTTGCATCTGTTTCTTGTGCTTGTGCTTGATCTTGAGTGTTATCAGCATCAGCATCTTTATCAGTCTTTTCACTGATAACAATGTGACCATCTACAACATCAGCAAGCAAGTGTTTAGCATCGATGTGATCCAAGTAGAAATCAGTTACATTATCGCGGATTTCAGATTCGATAACACGACGTAATGGACGAGCGCCCATAGTTTTATCATACCCTTGTTCCATCAACAATTCTTTAGCTGCATCTGTTACATCAAGAGTGATATCTTTTTTAGCTAAAGTTTTATTCACTTGATCAAGCATCAAATCTACGATTTTTTTCAAATCTTCTTTGCTCAATTGATTGAACTCGATAACTGCGTTGAAACGGTTCAAGAACTCTGGACGGAAGAATGGAGCGATGCGTTCCATTACATCTACTTTATTTTCATCGTCATTATCTTGACCATAGCCAAAGCCTGCATTAGATGTAGCAATGATAACTGTATTTTTGAAGTTTACTGTGTTACCTTGACCATCTGTTAAGCGACCATCATCCAATACTTGAAGAAGCAATGTAATAACTTGAGGATCTGCTTTTTCAATTTCGTCGAACAATACGATGGAGTAAGGATTACGACGAACACGTTCAGTCAATGTGTTAGAGTTATCTTCATAACCAACATAACCAGCTGTAGCACCGATTAATTTAGATACGGCTGTGCGATCACTATATTCGGACATATCCAAGCGAATGATTGCATCTTTGTTACCAAACATATCAAGAGCTAATTGTTTAGCCAATTCTGTTTTACCAACACCAGTAGGACCTACGAATAAGAAGCTACCAATTGGACGGTTACCTTCGTCAAAGCCTGCACGGTTACGACGAATTGCTTTAGATACAGCTTCTACTGCTTTATCTTGACCAATTACATGAGCTTCTAAACGAGATTTCATGTCTTTCAAACGTTCAATATCGGATGCCCCCATTTGAGATACAGGAATACCAGTCATTCTTTCAACGGCTTCAGCTACGTCGTTAACTTGAGCCACAACCTTTTGGTTATCAGTGTGCTTGTCGATTTCTTCTTGTAATTTTTGAATACGCATTCTTTTCATTAATAGCGGATTCGTAATCTTCTTTTTGAGCAAACTCTTCTTGTTTTGCCTTAGCTTCTGCAATATCTGCTTCTAATGTTTTAATATCAGTTACAGGATGTTGGGAAGCCAAGTGAGCTGCTGTTACATCGATCAAGTCGATGGCTTTATCTGGTAAGCTACGTTGAGGGATGTATTGTACGGAATAATCTACAGCTGCTTTCAACACCGCATCTGGCAATTCGATATTATGATGCGCTTCGTACAATGGGCGAATGCCTTGTAAAATTTTGAAAGTATCTTCTGGAGATGGTGCATTTACCTTAACTTCATTGAAACGACGAGCAAGAGCTGCGTTTTTCATGATTGTGTTGCGGTATTCATCTTGTGTTGTAGCACCAATAACAGTCATTTCACCACGAGACAAAGCAGGTTTTAAGATATCTGCCAAGCCTTTGGAACCTTGACCATCACCGGTGGAACCAGCACCCAAAATTTGGTGGATTTCGTCGAAGAACAAGATAATATTACCAGCGGCCTTAACCTCTTTGATAAGGTTTTGGATATTTTCTTCGAAGGAACCACGATATTGAGTACCAGCTTCCAAACCGGAAATATCGATAGAAATGATTTCTTTATTTTTAATAGCTGCAGGAACATCGCCATTGACGATAGCTTGTGCTAAGCCTTCTACTACAGCAGTTTTACCAACACCTGCATCACCTACAAGTACAGGATTATTTTTAGTACGACGTGCTAAGATTTCTGCTGTTTCTTGGATTTCTTTGTTACGACCAATTACAGGATCGAGTTTACCATCACGAGCTTGTTGAGTTAAGTTTGTACCTAACTTGGCAAGGATACCATCTTGTTTCATTTTACCTTGTTGTGCAGCTTGAGCAGCTTGCATTTCTTCATTAGAAGGTAAACGACCAGTTTGACGATAGAAAGCAAACTCTTCTGGAGTCACTTCACGACCATTAATTTTATAACGACGGTTTTCTGTGGAATAACCACCCATGTTACCCATCAATTGATTGAATAAATCATTCATGCTACCGAAGTCGCCACCAAAGTTATTAAAGTTGTTGTTCATATAAATTACCTCACTTTTTTTACTACAAGTATATTTATTTGACCTTTTATGTCTGTCTAATTTCTTTCTTTATTTCTAGGTTTCTTCAACCTTATGTCATTATAATAATCTGATTAAGTCAAAAAGTCAATAGGTCAAAGATAAAATTTTTTGACTTTTTTTGACCTTTATTTTGACTAATTAGATTTATACAACAAGAATATAGATAAATACTGTGTTTGTGAGAGATAATTAAATTTGAACTTTTAAAATATTTACTATAAATCAGATTGTTTATATTGATTTATTCCCTATATAATAGATATAAAAGTCAAATATATAGTAAATATAAAAGTCAAAAATACAGTAAAGGAATTTAATTTATGATGTCAAAAGATCAGAAAATTACCAATCGCAAAACAAACGACAAACCCTCTATCATAACTAGTGATACTAATAAAGAGCTAAAAAAGCGGATAAAAGACATCTCGCAACAAGTATTAAAGCGTAATTATGACCTATATAAAGCATTGGAGAATAAATGAGTACACCTAATATTCAACTTACGGTACAAGATATCTACGAACTGCACAGAGAATTAGAAGATGCATTTGTCCTCTCTTCAGGAGTGCGAGATAAGAATCTATTAGCGTCAGCTGTAAATACCCCATTTCAAACATTTATGGGGAGCGACTTATATCCATCTCTCTGTGACAAAGCAGCACAATTATGTTATGGTATCGCCAATAACCATCCTTTTACAGATGGCAATAAGCGAACTGCACTACACAGCATGTATGTGTATCTTATTATCAATGGTTTTGATATTGCCGCTTCACAACAAGAAGTTGAAAACCTAATTATCAATGTGGCCGCAGGAAATATGACAAATGTAGAACTAGCATATTGGTTGGAGAAAAATACGATAGAAATATATAAAAATATATGATTTTTACAACAAAAAAGGTGAATGGAATCTCCATTCACCTTTTTTAAATATAAATTTTAATGCTAATCATAAATATTTTAAGAGTTGAATTAGCATATGTCCCGCAAAATCTTGTTCATCTGCATCCAAGCTACGTTCACCAAATACTTTAAATCCGTTCCTAATATAGAACTCTATCAACTTCTCATTATTTTCACACTCTAAATAAATAAATTTACCACCAACTAAAGATTGGACATGGCGTAACATATCTACAGCCATGGTTAATAATTCATTACCAGTGATAAGTTCTTTATATTTATAATTCTTCCCAAGTTGTCCAATAAGTGGAGCTGCGATATGATACTGTTTCAAAACTGAATCATAAGTGCCAAACTTATTAAATCTTCTTTTCATATTCTTACTAATTTCATTTCCCTTTGTTTTTACAACAAAAGATTTACTACCAGATACAGAAAAATATCCAGCAATCTTGTTTTCACCTTGATAAGAGACCATTACTAGATATGTTTTTGCAATTGCTGATTTAGAAAATTCAACAGCTTTATATTTTAAAAAACTTTCTATATCAGGATTGAGAGGACTCTCAAAGTCATTTAAAATTGTTCTAATCTGTTCCTCAGATTTAACTTGTAAAAGTAAATCTAGATTAACAATTTTAAATCCTATCATATGAAAATCTTATCAATTTCGTCTTTTGTAGCCATGGAATAAGATCTAGAAAACTCAACAGGAACACTTTTTTGCTTTTGCGCACTCTCTAACGCATGTAAAAGCTTACTACAATCTTTTTTGTTCTTAATAGTTACATTCTTTAAAAAACTTTTTGTAGCCATGTATACACCGCCTCCTCCTATTCTTTATCTTTATTATATGGTCAAGCACCTTAATTAGCAATACATTTATAGTAAGAAAAACAAAAGCGAAGTCAATAAGAGACTTCGCTTTTTCTTTGGTGATCCAGGAGGGATTCGAACCCCCGACCCACGGCTTAGAAGGCCGTTGCTCTATCCAACTGAGCTACTGAACCATGTGGATTCCCTATATAATTATCTATTATAGTATAAATTATGTACTATGTATCGTCAACTATGCTCTATTGCAGTTTACCCTAAAAAAGGCAAAAAAAAATGGAGCGGGTGAAGGGAATCGAACCCTCGCGACCAGCTTGGAAGGCTGGGGCTCTACCATTGAGCTACACCCGCAAATAAAAAAATGGTCGGAGCAGCAGGATTCGAACCTGCGACCCCCTGGTCCCAAGCCAGGTGCGCTACCAAACTGCGCTATGCCCCGTCATTAATTACTTTGCTATTATAGCAAACCTGGTAGTTGATGTCAACCACTACTCTTGCTGAGTTTTTACTCTGTTGAGTATCCCTCTGCAACGAAAATTATTATATCATTGATACAAATTAGTGACAAGTACTTTTTTACAACTTCATTAATTTTTTAAATTTTATTAGTACATATAAAAACATGCACCCCTTTCGAGGTGCATGTCATTATAGTTTATATTATCTTACTTAGGTTTTAAAGAGCTTTTGAGCCATTAAGCAATCAAATGATTAGCTATAAAATTAACCTTCGTAGCTACCATCTTCTACTACTTTAGGATTTTTAGCGATACCTTGTTTTACAGCAACTTCAGCAACTGCTTTTGCAACAGCTGGAGCTACACGAGGATCGAATACGGATGGCATGATATTTTCTTCGTTCAATTCACTATCAGGAATCAAGTTAGCCAATGCATCAGCTGCAGCTAATTTCATTTCGTCAGTGATTTGGGATGCGCGAACATCGATAGCACCGCGGAAGACGCCAGGGAATACTGCTACGTTGTTGATTTGGTTAGGAGCATCGGAACGGCCAGTACCAGCGATGCGAATACCAGCTGCTTTCATGTCAGCATATGTTGCTTCTGGGTTAGGGTTAGCCATTGCGAATACGATTGCGTCGTCAGCCAAGTTTTCCAAAATTTCTTTTGTGAATACACCTGCTGAGATACACCAAGAAGAATATCAGCACCTTTAGCATTTTCAGCCAAGTTGCCATGTTTTTCTTCAAGTTTAAGTAAATCGATTAATTCAGCTTGTAAAGAGTCAAGACGTTTGTAATCTTTATGCAATACGCCAGAGGATACTAACAATGTAATATCGCGAGCGCCTGCAAGGTATAACAAACGAGCAATGTTAGCACCAGCAGCACCAGCACCGTTTACAATGATTTTAGCAGTAGCTAAATCTTTTTTAACAAGGCGAAGAGCACCTTTAACACCAGCTAAGCAAGCGATAGCAGTACCGTGTTGGTCATCATGGAATACAGGGATTTCCAATTCTTCTTTCAAACGGTTTTCAACTTCATAGCATTTAGGAGAGGAAATATCTTCTAAATTAATACCAGCAAAGTTTTTTTGCAATAATTTTACTGTATTGATCAATGTATCAGCATCTTTTGTATCTACAACCAATGGAATGCAGTCTACATCACCGAATTTTTTGAATAATAAAGATTTACCTTCCATTACAGGCAATGCTGCTGCAGCACCGATATCGCCAAGACCAAGTACACGAGTACCGTCGGATACAACGGCAACCATGTTGGAACGGCAAGTTAATTCGAAGGATTCTGCTTCATTATCTTTAATACGCAAACATGGTTCTGCTACACCTGGTGTGTAAGCTACAGATAAATCATGAGCGTCTTTTAATTCATATTTAGTTCCTACAGTAAGGAAACCTTTTAATTCACGTTTCTTTTGTACAGCTAATTCACGTACGTCCATAATAATTCTCCTTTGTGGATAAACTCGGACTCTTTTGAGTCGGTAATTAATACCTTTAACTAATTGTATTATACAAAATGATATATAACAATTCAAGTTTTTTCGATATAGTTTTTCGAATATTTTAGAATTAAATTCAATTAATCTAATTTAGTAATAAAAATGATGACTAAATAAAAGTAGATAAGCCATATACGACTTATCTACTTTGGTACTGTATACGTATTATCCGATAGGACACATAGCATACCAGAATATATATTTTTATTTATGCTTTTACAGATGGCAAATTACGACCATAGAAAATTTCCATCATTTCTTGTTTTAACTGATGTTTAATTTGTTTGATTTCTCGTTCACTCAATTCAGATTCAGTAATACCAAAGAGATAATTATCTAAATCAAATTCTTTTAACATCATCTTTGTATGGAAAATATTTTCTTGATATACATTTACATCAATCATGTTGTACATGTTGCGAGTTTTTGCATTGATGTAGTTTTGGATAGAGTTGATGCGATGATCGATATAGATTTTCTTACCAGATACATCACGTGTAAAGCCGCGTACATGGTAGTCCATTGTAAGGATATCGGAATCAAAGCTTTGAATCAAATAATTAAGTGCTTTAAGAGGAGAAATCTGACCACATGTAGATACTTCAATATCGGCACGGAACGTACTAACCCCTTTGTGCGGATGGCTTTCAGGATAAGTATGTACAGTAAGATGCGATTTATCTAGATGCATAACTACATCTTCTTTTTCAATTTCCTCTTCAGAAATCAAAATCGTAACAGACGCACCCTTGAGGGTCGTAGTCTTGTTTCGCTACATTAAGGATGTTAGCGCCGATAATGCGGCTTACTTCTGTTAAAATAGCTGTTAAACGATCTGCATTGTATACTTCATCAATGTACTGAATGTATTGCTTTTTCTCTTCTTCTGTACGAGTATAACAAATATCATAAATATTAAAACTCAATGTCTTTGTGAGATTATTAAAACCATATAATTTCATTTTAGGCTTTGCTTTAACTGGTGTATCCATGATATGTCATAACCCTTTCCATGCATAGACTTACTATTTTTTGAAAGCTTAACCCGTCGAGGCTCAAAGCTTTTACCATATAACTAAACAATATCTTGTTTATACACAAATTCTACACTAAACTGTCCATTATCGTAGGTAACGATAGCAAATGTACCGCCTGAGCGGTCACGAGCCAACGAAATACTGCCAGGATTTACAAATACCGCATCACGGGCACGAACCTCACCATGATGATGACTATGACCGGACACGATGAGTCGCGCCCCCATATCAGTGCCTAACTCAATCAGTTTTTGTATTCGATTATAATATGATACCTCATGACCATGAGTCATGTAAATATAGGTATCCTCTAGAGGAATCAACTGTTCCCGCGGTTCTAGAGGCTGTACACGGTCATTATTACCGCGCACTGCATACACAGGAATATCAGTATGTTCCTGCATATAGCGTGCATCATCACCATAATCACCAGCATGAAGCCACATATCAATTTCTTGGTCTGCTGTAGCATCCAAGACAAGATCTATATCATCTAGATACCCATGAGTATCACTTAAAATACCAATTCGTTTCATTTTATTTAAGTTCTCTAATACTATTATATTACATATTTATATGAACTATACCATATAGTTCGAAAATATTAAAGCTTGTTAATTAATTTGCGTAAAGCACGGCCACGATGGCTGATGGTTTCCTTTTCTTCAATGCTAAGTTCTGCCATTGTCTTTTCAAATTCAGGTACATAGAAGTATGGATCATAGCCAAAGCCATTCTCCCCTTTTGGCTCATCTTGAACGAGTCCATCACAATAGCCTTCCGCAGTAACTTCTCGGCCATCAGGATATACGAGAGCTAAAGCGCATACATAATGACCTGTGCGGTCACTTTTACCTTGCAGTTCGCGAATTAACTTTTCATTATTAGCTTGATCATCACCATGATGACCAGCATAACGCGCAGAATATACACCTGGTGCCCCATTAAGAGCATCTACGGTGATGCCAGAATCATCGGCAAGACATGGACGATTTGTAGCCTTTGCATAGTAGTGAGCTTTTAAACAGAGCATTTTCCATAAAGGTTGTACCCGTTTCCTCAGGCTCCTCAATGGTAACAACATCTTTTACAGGTATACAATCGATAGATAAATGGGAGAAAGCCTCAGAAAATTCACGAATTTTCCCTTTATTGCCTGTAGCTAATACGATTTGTTCCACCTTACACCTCCGGAGCTGTAGGATATACCTTACCTACTTTATCTGCTGTTGTGCCAAGTGCTTCACGTTGTTTTGCCATGAGCTCATCTGTAGCAGCCTCTGCTAAATCAAGTAATGCATTGAGCTCATCACGGTTAAAGGTACCATGTTCACCAGTACCTTGTACCTCAACCATATCACCAGAGCCTGTGCGTACCACGTTCATATCAACGATAGCTGCACTATCCTCTTCGTAGCAAAGGTCCGTAATAGGCCCCTTCTGGACCAATACCTACTGAAATAGCAGCACAAAAATCGGTAATCGGGAATTTGCCTGCGCCACCAAAGGTGAAGTCCACCGCATCAACGAGGGCCACAAAAGCACCGGTAATAGATGCTGTACGCGTGCCGCCATCCGCTTGAATAACGTCACAGTCGATAGTGATAGAACGTTCTCCTAATGCTTCAAGATCTACAACGGCGCGCAAAGCACGACCGATAAGGCGTTGAATTTCTACAGTACGACCCGTTTGTTTACCCTTTGCAGCTTCACGGCTCACGCGAGTTTGCGTAGAACGTGGCAACAAGGAGTATTCTGCTGTTACCCAACCTCGGCTCCGATCCTTTTAGCCAGCGCGGCACAGAATCCTCCACAGTAGCTGTACAGATAACCTTAGTCTTGCCGCACTCAATGAGTACAGAACCTTCTGCATACTCTGTAAAATTCCGTGTTATTTTAATAGGTCGCAATTGACCTGCTGTTCTATTATCGCTGCGCATAGGAACCTCACCATTCTAAATCTAAATATTAGAACGCCCCTTACACAAAGGGGCGTTACTTTTCTTATATTATATCACAATTTAACTATTTTTTATCACTACGAATCAGATTATAGTTACCAATTCTAACACAGTATGGTTCATTACCAAGGAGTCACAACTTTGAGAATCTACCACTATACCTTGTATTGTCCATCGCCAAGTGGATCTACCACAACATAACGGCTTGCACCGCCTTCTACTTTAGCCCGTTTGGCCTCTGTAATGGCATCTTGACGAGTTCCCTCATCAGCTTGCCAAGGAATGAACATGGCATAAACACTTTGTGGCCCATAGGGTCCATATTGACCATGTGAAAGTACGCTATGCCATCCAACTTTATTTTCGTACATGCGCACCTTTTCAAGGCGTTCCTCTTGTACACCTGTTTCATCGTAGTACACATTGTAGCGGTTCGACCATATATCGCCTACACCAGTGCGTTCCTCTTCGGCCATCTTATGACGGTTAGCCCATTGTACCTTCCACTTAGCGATAAGGTCATCAATATAAGCGGTTACATTTTGACTTTGCTTATATTTAACAGGGTCAAAGGCAGGTTCGACGACCTTGCTGTAATCAAGGCCTGCCATGGATAAAATAATACCTGTATTTACATATGGCAATGCTTCTTGTACGGAGTAACCACCTTCTAAAACAGCTATATCTGCTTGCAATAAATCCACTAGCTCTGCATAGCCCTTTGCAGTTACCTGCATATTAGCCAACGGATCACTAAAGTGATTATCTTGCCCGGCCGAATTAATAACAATGTCTGGATTGAATTCTTCAAGGATAGGCAATACAAGCTCACGCATGACCTTCATCAAGCCTTCGTCACCAGTCCCAGGTGGCAATGGGATATCTATATTTCCACCGATAGCCTGTGGACCACCGAATTCATCCATAAAGCCTGTGCCAGGATATAAGGTCCGTCCATCTTGGTGGAAACTAATGTATAGTGTATCTGGATCATGGTAAAACACATCTTGAGAGCCATCACCATGATGTACATCTGTATCCACCACAGCAACCCGTTTAATACCATAGGTTTGACGCATATGTTGAATCATGACAGCTTCAATGTTAATGGTACAGAAACCACGAATACCATGAACCATGGCCATCGCATGATGTCCTGGCGGTCTTACTAAGGCAAAAGCGCGATCTACTTCACCGCGCATAACCGCATCAGCAGCGGCAATAGCACCACCTGCAGACACACGATGTGCTTCCGTTACCCAGGACTCTAAGTCAGGAGCACCTACATGAACGCGCTCTATGGTATCCCAATCGGCCACGATAGGATTATATTCCACAATATTGGGTATATCTAATAAGCCTTCCTCAACGATTTGGTCACGCGTATACAGCAAGCGCTCTTGTCGTTCTGGATGGGTTTCAGAAATCTTCCAGTCGAAAGCAGGAAAAAATACAAGCCCTAAACTATGATTTGATGCATTTGTATCAGTATGTAACGTATCATCTACATTTGTATTAATAACTTTATTCATACCCGCATGTCCAAGTCCATGACGCTCACGATAGGATAAGCCTTTATTCCACATACTGTTTCACCCCCGCTGCTAGTTGTACTTTTACAGTGATTAATCGTTCCATCGATTGCCAGCCCTCAACAACAGGGAAATCTTCTATACTAATGACCTCTATGTCTTGGTCCTTACCAAGACCTAAACGCAATGCTTCTTCACTGAGAGCTTCTTTAGCTCGTTCCACTACTTGTTCTACTCGCTTCAACGTACAGGTTTGTTGTTTAATTCCTAGTTCAGGAATAACGAGTAAGCGTCGTTTTGTATCGACATGAACAGTGAGTTCAATGGTCGATAATGCTAGGGCTGCTCCGATAGCATTCGCCACCGCCGCATTTTCTGGTATGGTAATCGGTAAATTCATATATTTACCTATACTAGGTCCAAGGCTTGGCGCCGTTCCACCTACTACCACGATTTGAGCAGGCACAAACACATCGGGGTTCACAATATCCGCTACTACATAGATAGGTCGTTTGTTTTCTGCCCTTACCACCTCATCTATGCCATGCTGAATTGTTTCCAACGCCTTATTTACGATTGATTGAGCAACGGCAGAAACATTTATATCCCCTGCTAATTGTAGTTGAGTCTGAACTGCCTCTCCTTTTACACTAGCAGTTAGTTTACTAGCCAATACCTCCATAGCTCGTTCAGCTAATTCAACCTTACCATAGCTCGCATACCCTAGTACGATGAGAGCATCCCCTAGTGTAGGTTCTGTCCCACCTAATGCTACCGATGGGCCCACCCGTTCAGGTCCGACAGTAATCTCACCATCTACAACGCGAACAACAGATTCACCGCCAATACCAACAGAGGTAACGGCAAAGGAGCGTACCGCACTTGGATATTCACGAATAGATACACCACTTTTAGTCATCAACGGTCTGCCTTGTTTCCACAAAGAAATATCTGTAGTGGTACCGCCAATATCTAAAGCAACTGTATGTTCATTTCCAATAGCTCCAAGAGCAGATAAGCCTAGTACGGTTGCTGCAGGACCTGTAAAAGCGGTCTCTACAGGTCTACTCACCATATGTTCCATAGGTAAAGAACCTCCATCGGCCTTTAATATATGAAGTGGAGCCTTAATGTTTCGCACGCTTAACGCATCTTCTACATTCTTCTTAAATACTGTAAATACCGGTGTTACAGCGCTATTAAAATATGCGCTAATAGTGCGACGCGGAAAATTCAAAGAGCCGCTTAATAAGCTGCCATTAGAGATAGTATTATATCTATCTTTCAATGCTTCTGTTATAGATAATTCTTCTTGAGGATTCCGTACCCCAAATTTAGCAGATACAGCAGCCAAATCTGTGCCACTGCGAGATTGTACCATTTCGGCTATATGTCGAACTGCATTTGTAGGTGTACGTTCCACCACAATACCTCTATGATCAGTATAACCTTGAAGACAGACAGGATTTACAGGGAATATATCATCCACATTCCGGCCAGGTCCCGTTACTACAAACAGGTCTACCACTTGCTCTTTCTCTTCCACGATAGTATTTGTTACCACAGTAGTAGACAGCGTAACTTGATCAATATTTGTAGTATCAAAATGTTGGAGAATTGCATCAAGGGCCTCGCCTATGCCTTGCATTAAATTATCTTTGGTAGTCCGTCTTTTAGCAGATGCTACTACACGATGGCCATCGATGATAACCGCATCTGTAAAAGTACCACCTACGTCTAAACCTAGTAACATATGACCTCCTTATCAAGTTAATGAGGATAGAAATGCTAAATTAGTAAAACTCTATTTTACCTAGCATATAACCACTATTAACTTTCACAATATATAAAGGCTGTACCCATCTCTATGTGATGAGTACAGCCTTCTTTTACCAGATACAGATGCGTAATTTTTAATGATAACAATCGGAGTCATTTGACTATCGTTACCAAATGGATTATCAATCAACAATTGTGCAATTTTTTTAGCGTCAATGCCACGACTTGTACCTAAAATAGCGGAACGTTTCAAGTCATTAACGTCAGCTACAACAGCGCCATAACAACCTGTGCGAGAAACAATTTTCTCAGCCACTTTATCAGGATCCTTTGGACCAAATACAATGTGCTTATCAAATGGAGGCATAGTCCCCGTTACATCATCTGTTAAGGATGCAGCACGAGCAATTGCATAGAATACCCCTGGTTTGCGGAAAATCTTAGCAATAGCGCCTAAAATGAAGGCACCCAATACTTTCCATTTACCATCCAAATTCATAGCGGATTGCATGCCATAAATGGATGCCATAGAGCCATCTGGATGGATAAAGCGATTAATTAAACGAGCTTGCCAGCAAACATTTAGCTCTTCAGGACGTGTAAAACGACCTTGCGTAATAGCTACTACAGATTCAGCAACGCATACGATATCTTCAGGTCCAATATTATGACCGCCAAATTCAACGATAGCATCAACGATGTCATCATTATCTGTAAGAATACGTGTTGGCACACATACTAACTCTAATTCTGCCATTGTTATGCCTCCTTATTGAACCATTGCTGCTTGAACTTCTTCAGCAGTCAAACGAATACGCTGTTTATCGATATGATAGTCTGTCCGGCCTACGATTTGGTAGTAAATATCGATGTCCATATAAGGGAATCCCTTAATATCTTCACGAATATTGCCATTTTTGCCTATTAATGTAACGAATACACGAATAGTACCACCTTTGCGAGGTTTGATGATAACAGCTTCAAAATAACCATCATGACGAGGACGATTAATGTCCATAGCCCATGCATGTACTTTAACAGCATCAAAATGTTCCTCTGGCAACAATGGACGTGGGAATAAGTCCATAATTGTACCAAGTTGACGTCCTTTGTTCACAAATGGAATATCACAGAACAAGGTAATAGATTCAAAATTACGGTCAGATACTTGGAAGTTTGTTGCACGTTTTGGCAATAAAATAACCTTTTCATTACCTTGTTTCAATACGAACAAACGGAATAATAAGTACAGAGCTGCAACAGCCACAATAATAGCTATTACTGCACTGAGGATGTTATAAAACCACATAGGGCATCTCCTTTATAATGTAATATGTTCAATGCTGCGACGACTTGTATTAAGGAAACGAGGCGCTCAGCTTATCACCAAGTTCAATATCCTTTGTAAAATACAATGACACAGTACCCGCCGTTTTTTGAGGGTTAAACAAATCTTTACCCTCTAATCTGCGGCGAACAAGTTCACTCGTTTCAAAAGCAGGGTCGATGAATTGAATCCGCCCTGACGTTAGCTCCTCTAGCAAAGGTTGTACAAATGGGAAATGAGTACAGCCCAAAACTACGACCTCAATTTCTCGGGACAATAAAGGCTCTAGATATTCAGTACATACATCGCGTACAGAATAGTCATCTAAATGACCTTGCTCAATGAGGCCTGCCAATTCAGGACATGGTTGCTCCCATACAAGCACTTCATGATCAACTTCAAGGGCTACATGTTTATGAATATGACTATTCACAGTTGCTACCGTCGCCATGATGCCAATTGTCTTGCTTTTGCTTTGACTAATCGCTGTTTTTACGCCTTGTGACACACCAATAACTGGTACAGACACGCGTTCACGTACCGCATCAAGAGCTACAACGGTAAACGTATTACAAGCAATAACCATCAATTTTACAGGCTGTTTTTCAAGAGCCTCTGCAATATGACAAGCTAAATAAGTAATTTCATCATCACTACGATTCCCCACAGGGTTATTCGCATTATCACCAATATAGATGAAGTCTTCGTTAGGGAATTGTTCTTGTAAGACCTTTAAAACAGATAGCCCGCCTACACCGGAGTCAAACACGCCGATAGGCAATTGTTGTACATTACTCATTAGGCATCTCCTCAACAGCTGCTAACATAGGCTGATAAAAAGTATCGTCTAATCGCACAATTTTACCTGTTGATTTTGACATAAATGCATTCTTGGTCTCTCCCGTAGCTAGGAGCGCACCATCACTGGCACGGCGCATACGATAACGGAATATCATTTGAGCACGTGTCATCTTAACCAAATATGTTTCGATGTGAAGTTCATCATCAAAATTTGCTGGTTCTTTATAATTGCAAGATACATTCATGATAGGAAATACAATATCCTCATTCATCATATCCCACAAAGTGACACCGATCTGACGAAGGAATTCAATGCGTGCCATTTCAAACCATCTAAAATGATTACTATGGTGCGCAATACCCATCATATCGGTTTCGTAAAAGCGTACATTTACTGAAGCAATATGCATATATTTATCCTTTTTTTTCATAGAATACAACCTTCATTGTATATCTATTACTTTAGCGTGTCAAATAAATAAAGGCAGTTTAATCGCAACGGATCAAACTGCCTTAATGGTTAAAAGCTAGTTACTGCCACCAAATGGGAAGTATTTTTTTGCCTCTTCTTGATGACGAGTTTTAATGTAACGATTGGCAACCTTGAAGGCAAGGCCAAGCACTGCTACATCATCTATCCAACCTAATACAGGAATTGTATCCGGTACAATATCAATAGGTAATACGAGATACCCTAAGGCACCTGCAATGACCGCTTTTACATATTTGGGAGTGTCCTTGTCACGCATACAAAGGAACAAGGTCACTGCTCGTTGTACAAAGGCAAGCTTCTTACCATATCGTCCTAAAAAAGCGGCGAATTTAGATTCGTTAAAATACTTACCATATTTAATAATTTTTAATGGATTCATCTTCATAATCCTTTAGCGCCTATTTGCGCAAACCACCAATTTTATCTTTTCGCTGTATTAACAGTGTTTGTAGCAACATCTTTTGCTGTTTCAACAGCATCATTAGCTTTAGTTTTTGCAGTTTCTACTGCAGCTTGTGCAGAAGCTTTAGCTACTTCTACGCCACCTTTAGCTAATTCTTTAGCTACATCAATATTTCCTTTAGCAACATCAATTTTCTCTTTTGCCGCATCGGTTACTTTCGCCACAACTTCTGCTGCATTGTCATGGAATTTGATATTTTGTTTCTGTATTCCATTTATCGATAGCAGGTGTTACTTTTTCTTCGTAAACTTGTTTCAAAGTTTCTTTGGCAAGACCTGTTTCATTAGCAATACCAGCCCAAACGTCGCGTTGACCTTGTGTGAAAGGAATGCTAGCGCTTGCATCACGGATGATGTCACCTGCTATAGCTTTACCGCTTTCAAGGAATTCAGCAACCATTGGTTTATAACGTTCGATATCAGAAGGCATACCATCTTGGATCCAAATGTGAGCAATTTTACCGATAGCATATGTTAAACCAACTGCTACAGGAACGCGAACTGCTTTTAGAGGAACAAGAAGAGAAATAGCCGCTGTACCTACAGCTGTGCTAAGACCACCAACTAGACCCACTACGGCACCAGATTGCAATTCTACTTCGTAAAGATGTGCAATGCGAGTTACCATATACGTTGCATTGGCGCACAAAGCAACACTGCTGAATTTAGGGGATAATGCCAATGCCGCTGCACGACCTGCACCCCAGAAAATAAATTGTTCAACTTGATAGTCACGATCTTGAGAACCATCCATAAGTGGCTCAAGTGTTACGCCATTATATTCTGCCATAAGTATTCTCCTTTGTTGTGAACCAACTATAGGTCATATTATTAGTATTATTATACCATTCTATTGCTAGAAGTGAAATGAATTTTTCTAATTATCTATAGATTTAAAAAATAAAATAACTTCCAATATTTTCTATCTTACCAACTAGTGAGACCACCATCGATAGTCCATGCTGCCCCCGTTACAAAGGAAGCTTTATTACTCAATAAAAATACAATAACCTCCCCAATTTCATGAGGTTGACCAATGCGTCCCAAGGGATAATGTTGGCCCATTTCAGCCTTAGCAGCCTCTGCATTTTGCTGAGCATTTGCAATTTGTTTATCTACTAAAGAGGTATCCACATCCCCAGGACAAACACAGTTAACGCGCACATTATGTGGTGCCATTTCAAGGGATAATGATTTCGTAAAACTCACTACCGCACCTTTTGAAGCACCGTATACAGAGCAAGCCACATTGCCTTGTAAGCCTGCATCACTAGCTACCGTTACAATACTGCCCTTTGTAGCGCGCAAATAGGGCAATGCCGCTTGGCACAAGAAAACCGTACCTTTCACATTGGTGCCAAACATTTCATCAAAGGCTGCTTCCGTTACATCTGTTAGAAGCTCTTCTTCATAATAGCCTGCTGCTGTTACGAGAGCAGAAACACCGCCAAATAATTTCACGGTTTCTTTTACAATACGCTGACAATCTTCAATCTTCGATACATCCCCTTGGATGTACTGCACTCTTGAAGAATAGCGGCGCAATTTCATCTTAGCCTTTTGTCCTGATTTTTCATCACGACCGTTAATGACAACACACCAGCCCTCTTTAAGAAGCAATTTTGCCGTAGCAAATCCGATGCCCGATGTGCCACCACTAATCAATGCCACTTGTACATCACTTTTATGAGGCATACCTTGCCCTCCTATAATGTGGAAACATAGTCATAGACTAATTTCAACAACATAACTGTCGTTACCGACAAGAATACAACACGTACCAACGACGAACCCTTAGCAATAGCTAAATGAGATCCTAAGTAAGCACCTATAATTTGGCCTACCCCTGTAGCTAAGCCGTACTTAATATTGACGTGACCTAAACAGAAAAATACGATTAAGGATGCTAAATTACTGGTAAAATTCAATATTTTTGCATTCGCAGAAGCATGCAGAAAATCAAAGCCAGTAAAAATAAAGCCCATAATCAAAAATGTACCTGTCCCAGGGCCAATAAAACCATCATAAACACCAATGCCAAGAGCAAAAGCCATGCAAATATACAATGCTTTTCCTGCTACTGCTGAGGTACGGTTTATTTCGCCCCAATCCTTTTTAAATACCACAAAAAGTGTGACACAAACGAGTAGGACAATAATAATAGGCTTTACATACAAGGGTGGCAATGATACAACTGCTAAGGTACCAAGCATGGATCCTATAAATGTAAAAGGTAGTAATTTACGAACTAGAGAAAAATCAACCATGTGATTTCTTAAGAATGTAATCGACGCACTGCCAGCTCCAAATATGCTAGACAGCTTATTACTGCCTAAGGCCATACTCGGCGGAAGGTTCGTTAATAGCATAGCAGGAACAGAGATTAGGCCCCCACCACCCACAATGGAGTCTACAAAACCAGCAAAAGCACCAGCTACGGCGAGCAAAACGAGAATTAGGATATCAAATGGTAAACCTGTTACCTCAATAAGCCACTCCATATAAACCTCCTGTAGATAGCACATCAACGGTAGCCAAAAGGCCACCGTTGTCATGCTAGTTTATTTTATTTTGCACCTAGACGATCTAAAGCTAATGTATATCCATCAGCACCATAGACTAAGCATCGTTTGACACGACTAATAGTAGCCGTACTCGCACCTGTTTCTTCTACAATTTTTTCGTAGCTATCACCGGCACGTAGCATTTTTGCTACTTGTAAGCGTTGAGACAAAGCTTTCAATTCATTAATCGTACAGATATCTTCAAAGAATGCATAGCACTCCTCAGTATTTTCAAGCGTTAATATAGCGGTGAATAGCTCATCGTTTTGTTCACTTCTCAACTTCTCATTGATACTCATAGGATCCTCCTACTTCTTATTCATCGCTTTAGACCAAGCATCGCCAATCATTTGGACTAATTGTACCAAAATAACCAAGATGATAATGGTAGCAATCATAATATCAGCTTGGAAGCGTTGGTAACCATAGCGGATAGCAATATCACCAAGGCCACCGCCACCGATAGCACCAGCCATTGCAGAGTAACTGATGAGGGTTAACGATAAGAACCGTTACATTATCGATAATCGTAGGCAATGCTTCAGGTAATAATACTTTCCAAATGATTTGGAGTGGACTTGCACCCATGGATTGGGCCGCTTCAATTACGCCAAAGTTAATATCTTTAATAGATGTTTCTACAAGGCGTGCTAAGAATGGAATTGCAGCGATTGTTAAAGGCACACAAGCTGCAGTGGTACCAATAGATGTGCCTGCCACCATACGAGTGAATGGAATGATAGCTACCATCAAAATGATAAATGGTACGGAACGCGTTGCATTAACGATAGCACCTAGCACCTTATTAAGCGCTACATTTTCTAAGATATGACCCTTAGAGGTTACTACTAAAATAACACCGAGAGGGATACCAAGTAACATAGCCATGACCGTAGAAATAATGGTCATTTGCAATGTATCAAGGGTACCAGTTATGAGAAGATTAATGATTTGCTCTGACATAACCGATCACCTCGCTTTCAATTGGTAATGTTTTGATGTAGTCTAAGCCCTCTTGCGCATTTTCTGGGTCACCATTCAAGATAACGATAAGGCGACCAACGCATGTATTTTGGATATAGTCGATGCCACCAAAAAGGATACTTACATCGAGGTTAAAGCGTCGTACGAGACCTGCCACTACAGGTTCATCTGTAGATTGACCTGTAAATTTAAGGCGTACTAATGGAGCTGTACCTGCAATCCATTGATCATGTAATTCCAAATGTTCTAACGCTTCTGGCGGTAAGTTATCACTCACAACAGAGCTGATGAATTCTTTTGTAGTATTTTCGCGAGGATGTGTGAATACTTCAACAGTGCTACCTTCTTCGAGTATTACACCGCCTTCAATAACTGCCACGCGATCACAGATTTCACGAATTACGTGCATTTCATGAGTGATGAGAACGATAGTAAGGCCCATTTTTTCGTTGATATCTTTCAACAATTTCAAAATGGATTCTGTTGTTTGCGGATCCAGAGCAGATGTAGCTTCATCACAAAGAAGAACCTTTGGATTAGACGCTAAGGCACGGGCAATACCAACACGTTGTTTTTGACCACCAGACAATTGAGATGGATAGTTATTCATACGGTCAGTAAGGCCTACGATATCAAGGATTGGCTCAATGCGTTCCTTGATTTCAGATTTGCTCATTCCTTGTAATTCCAACGGAAATGCCACATTGTCATACACTGTACGAGAGGACAATAGGTTAAAATGTTGGAAAATCATGCCAATATCTTTGCGCGCTTTACGCAAATCAGATTTGCTAAGTGTTGTTAAATCTGTACCATTGACGATAACAGAGCCAGATGTAGGAGCTTCGAGCATGTTGATGCATCGAATCAATGTGGATTTACCGGCCCCTGATTGACCGATAATGCCAAAGATTTCACCCTCTTTAACATCAAGGTTAATATCTTTTAATGCTTCCACACGAGTAGCGCCCTCATAGACTTTACTAATGTGTTGTAATTGAATCAAAATAATGTCCTTTCTTAAGGTAAAAGTTTACCATGTAATGAAAGTAGATTACCTATTAAGGCAAACCTTCTTCCATCAATTTTTCTAGTGCTTCGCGTAGACGAAGTGTAATAGCACCTGGTTTACCACCAGATACTGGATTTCTGTCTAGCTTAGTAATTGGGATGACACCACCAATTGTATCGGTAAAGAATAATTCGTCCGCATCATCTACAAAGGCGCGGTCAAATTCTTTTTCGATGAGAGTAATACCTAAAGATGGTGCTACACGGGTTAAGATCATTTGGCGCGTAATACCTTTTAAGATATGATTATCCGCTGGATGCGTGTACAAGATACCATCTTTAACAACAAATACATTAGATGTTGCACCTTCTGTACAGATGCCATCACGGAACAAGATAGCAGTATAAGCAAATTTCTTTTCCGCTTTTGTTTGCGCCAAAATATTCGGGATCAAGTTAGTAGTTTTAACATCTACATGTTCCCAACGTTCATCAGGCAAAGCTATCGCTTTTACACCTTCACCCAATTTATTAACTGCATCCATATCCAAATTACGGATAGACATGAGCATTTGTGGTTCTAGTTTAGAACGATCATATGCATGATGACGTGGCGCTACACCACGAGAGATTTGCAAATAAATATAGCCCTCTTTGATTTCACTTTGCTCGATTAAAATTTCGTGCAATTCTGTTAAATCATCTGGGGTCATTTTTACGGGAATATCCATTTCACGCATAGAGCGATACAAGCGATCTTGATGGTAAGACAATGCGAAGCAACGGCCTTTTACAACACGTACCACTTCATATACAGAGTCACCAAACAAATAACCACGGTCATCAATACTGATAACTTTGGCACCTGGTTCAACGAACTCGCCATTAAAATATGTTAATTCTTGCATAGGAGCACCTCTTTTTCTATATCGTTACTCTATCAAGTAGTAATCATCATGGACTTATTATATCACAATTACTTTCAAATTTTCACACTTTACTTAGTGAAAGATATAACTTGGATATACAAAAATCCGCTAGGATGCCATAGCTAAAAACTATATCCTAGCGGATGTATATTATTAATGTCCTAATATAAATTTACGTAATGGTTTAGGTACATGGTTTAATGTCACGGCAGTCAAATAGGACAGGCCTAGCGCCATCACATACATGGCAAGTACATTAACTACGGTATATAAAAGATTATATTTAGCCATCACGCCAGAGATGATTAACAACCAGAATGGATGTGATAAATAAATACCGTAGGACTTATCCCCTATTTCTGACCAAGTAGACTCCATAGTCGCATTCATTGGTAAGGTTTGGAACAAGAACAGAGCTAAATAGTGTTCCCAATCCCGTATAGAGAACACCCATTGGGCTCATTTGATGAACTGTATAGATTGCTTCTAGAACAGTATAATGCCATACGTCCATGACATAGTAGTAGGATCCGAGCATCAATAAAATAGAACCTACCGCACTAACACCTAATAAGTAGCGATAGCGCCACATGTATTCACATACCGTTTCATAGCTTTCAGCACATACAGCACCCAACAAGAATATCCACACATAATGGATAACCCAATAATTAAGTCTCATATCAAAAAGATATTTCAAGACAGGATTATTGCTGAGGTGTTCTGTTACCCAACGGCCGAGCATGTAAGACGAAACATAATCGATACCAACTTGGATGATAAATAATAGAACCATCCAAAATACAGGGCGTTTTAAAATAAGTTTCACCATAGCTCGCCATAGTGGCATCATCACATAGAACCATAAGGAGGATAACCATAAAGTACAGATGATACATAGACGTACCAAACAATAAATTTACCGCCAATGGTCCCGGATGTAAATTACCAAGGTTATGCGCCGTCAGTCCTGTGTAGAGCAGATAAAATATGGACCACGTAATATATGGAAATAGCACCACCTGAATACGGCGGTGCATAAATTCCTTATATGAGAATGGTCCCTCTACAGATGTATGGTAAAACAATCCAAATGCAGAGAAAGGAAGAAAAATGCTGGTACCCCAAAGCGCGATAGAATTTCTAAAACACTAATGAGTTCTAAATTTACAAAAGGATTTTGTAATGCGTAAGAACCTACGTGAATGCCGATTACACCGAGCATACAGAGGCCACGCATATATGTAATTTCCGGTAAAAATGCTTTTTTCATGTCCAGTCCCTATTCATTATTGACCAGGTACAACTGCTGGTGTTGGCACAAGACGAGGACCTTGAGATGTTGTTGCCGGTTGTTTTACTACTGGAATTACAGATGATGTAGTTTGAGCAGCTGTTGTCTTTGCTGGTTGAGCAGGTTGTGCTGGCGCAGCTTGACCATTCGCTTTAGCTGCTTCCTCAGCCTTAGCCTTAGCTTCTGCCTCAGCTTTAGCTTTTTGCGCTCTGCTTCTCGTTTCAAGCGCAATTCTTTTTCAAGAGGTACCACTGGTTTGTCGTAAACTGTAATATCTGTTTCGAATAGACGGCCCCAAGGGAATGTAGCTTTTACTGTACGAGGATCGATTTTGAGATATTTTTCAGCGAAATCTTGGATACGTTCGCCTAAGTAACTTTCAAGACGTTCATTCAACTCGCCAGAGTAACGTACATTATCTGTACGAATAGAATCTTGCATACGATAAATATCTTTACGAATATTTGCTTGATATGCCCAGTTATCCAAATATTGTTGAGTCAACATTTTACGGTGACCTTCTGGGCTCATAGTTTTGAGCAATACCCCTTGCGCAATGGCGTAGCCTACCGTATTACTTGCGGTATTCCAACCATTGTACGCACCGATTTTGTATAACATATCGCGTTTGTACATAGCGGATACCAATGTATTATCTGCACCATTATTGAAAGCAATATCTGCAACGCTTACGTTCACACCAGAATCAACAGCTTGTTGAATTCGATCTACGAAAGCATTTGTAGAATTAGAAATCATCGGGAAGTTCTCGAAGCTTTCAGATTCACCAGTACTTGTAGTAAGTGGTGTATTTACTGCTAACAACACAGTTGGTTTACCTTGTGTCACCATTGTGCCACCTACGGCCTCAACGTGTTGAGCAATTGTTTTATCAATCGTTTGGTCTTCGTAACCTGGCAATGTTTTGCCGCCACCACCAAGTGGGTAAATTACGGAGAATGTAGGTTTTTCTGTACTTTCATCGGTACGAGAACGAGCCATCAACAAGAGCCCAAGTTGGTCGGCACCAGGGAAGCTACCATATTTCTCAGCAGGAATATCCTTAGAGTATTTACTTAAGTAACGACCTTCTAATGCAGATTGGGACAATTGAGATGTATCATCATGGCCCAATGCAAAGTAATCGAATACACCGCTACGAGTTTCGTCGATCAACTCTTTGTTGATTTTCATATTTTTTTGACGGCGGTCAAACCAGTCTTGTAAATATTCTACAGGAACAGAGGCTTGTAAGCTCATCAATTTTTGAGTTTCCTCTTGTGTTAAGGAGACAGAGTCTAATTTATCTTGCAATGCGGCAATTTGGAAGATAGTAGGACCATATTCTGCATAATAAGCTGGTTCAGTGCCGCCACCACTAGCACGTGGAGAACGCATTACAGTACCAAAGCCATAAATACGCACGTTTTTATTACGAGCTTTTAAGGATTCAATACGTTTTAAACGGCTTTCCAATGTAGCAGTGGAATGTTGTGTTTACGAGAGTCTACAAGACCACCATAGATAAGCGTATCTGTACTCAATACCATCACATCAGCACGACCTGCATTTTGTTCAACCCAAGCCATGATTTGATCTGCTTGACCTTGGTAATTCTTACCAGAAATCAAATTTTGAGGTGGCGTCAATATAGTCATACCTGCTTCGCGAGCTGTATCTACAGTATATTGTAAGCTTACAGGGCGATCATCTTGAGGTACATACAACACGGTTTCCGCATCAATTTTAATAGATGTACCAGTAGCGATAGCTGCAGCCATAAGTGCTACTTTCAACCATTTATTCGTCATAAATCAAATCTCCTTCTGTGTAGCGAGTACTCCCGACTCGCGAAATTAACTGTTTTATAATACTCTCTTTTTCTGACACTTTTATGAAATGTTCATATGCTCAATATTATAATTATATCATTTGACTATTATTTCGCAACCGGCTTGGTTTTTCCCTACCTTAGGCAGACTCCAATTGTACTTGAGGGCCAACAGACGGATAACGAGTACTACTGTGAAAGCACCATATACGGCCATATTGTCCCAACTCGATGTGACCATAAGATAATAAACGATGCCACCAATAATACTAGGCAAGGCATATACATCCTCTTTCAAAACAGATGGGATGCGTTGCGCCAACATATCGCGGATAATACCGCCACCAACAGCAGTGATTGTACCGAGCAACACAATAAAGATAGGTAACTCTGGATAGAGTTTAAAACCTGCAGAAGCACCTGTTACGGTAAATGATGCTAAGCCTAACGCATCGGCCAATAAGTAACTAGCTCGACTACGAGGCCCCATCGCATGCTTGCGATATCGGCTGTTATAAATTAAGAACACGATAACAGTTACCACTAAAACAACAGTAACATACACTATATTTCGCAATGAATTCGGCGGAAAATAGCCGAGCAACACGTCCCGTACAATACCACCACCAATAGCAGTAGCCAATGCAAGGACAGTCATACCAAATATATCCATCTTCCGGGATACCCCAACGAGTGCACCGGATACAGCAAAGGCAATGGTGCCAATCATATCAAATATATACCAAATAATGTCCATAATTCCCCCAAATAATCTATTCGCATAACTGCGTACACTGTGATAGACTTTATGTAAGATATTATACATGAAGAGGTATGCCAATGACAAAAGACATTACACCTACAGACATTGAAAATATGGATGAACGCACACGGGACGAATATTTTATGGCCATTGCCATGGAAGAAGCTCACAAGGCTTATGAACTTGGAGAAATCCCTATCGGTGCCATTCTCGTAAAAGATAATACTATCATTTCGCGCCACCACAATCGTCGTGAACTCGATCATGATGCAACGGCCCATGCAGAGGTCCTCGTAATCCGTGAAGCATGCGATGTTCTCAAGCGCTGGCGGTTGACTGGTTGTACCCTGTATGTTACGATAGAGCCGTGTCCGATGTGCGCTGGAGCCATCATCAACAGTCGTATTGACCGTGTTGTATATGGTGCAAGTGATTACAAAGGAGGCGCCGTGGAATCGCTATTCAATGTGCTCTCTCATCCTGGTTTAAATCATGAACCAGAACTAGCATCTGGTGTGCTTGGTGATGAATGCAGCCAAATTATGAAAGACTTCTTTAAAGAGCGCCGCAAAGCACGGAGGAGTACCCAAGAGGCTGAAGGGTCCGCACTCGAAATGCGGTAGGTCGGGCAACCGGCGCGGGGGTTCAAATCCCTCCTCCTCTGCCATTCTTTTAAATGATAATGATAGAGATACAATAGATAAACCTAGATACACCTAGATACACATAATACAGATGTTATCTAGGTTTTCTTATATTATTGAGTGAATTTTGTGTATCAATCATTCTCTATTATATGGTGGTATTTGCCCCATTTATTGCCCCATGACATTTTACAAAATCATATAATCATCTCTTACACCTTACTATATTAGTAGGGTGTTTTATTTTACACCAATAAAAATGTGCCCAATCATCACACATGAAAGGGCGTAAAATGCTTATAAAAAAGAGTTATACATGTTGCATAACTCTTAATACCAATATAATGTTTCTTCTTTAGGAAATGAGTTTAAACTTCCGTATTCCTCCAATTTATTTAAAGCGTGTACTGTATGCCACTCACTACCTTGCAATGGTTCTTTAACAATAGCCACATTGCTTTTACGATCTAATTCTATTATGCCATACTCAGCACTAGCGTTAGGGTGGAACTCATATATAGCTTTTTCTTCATTTAGTTTTATTAATATAAGAGATAACATTTTACCACTCTTTCCATATCATTTAAGTTCATTATACATAGTGTTAAAACAAGATACAATATTAAGGCCTAGTCATGACTAGGCCTTTTTTTAGTACAAAATAAACACTATTTATAAAGTATTTGGCGTAAACAAAAAGCACAGATCACTAATGGTTAGCGCTTTTTTTTGTATCTATATTTATCAATACTTTAGTAACTTTATGAGTTATAATATACACAAGATATAATTACTGCTATTAAATAGACTCAAGGGGACACTACTATGAAAAAATATTACCCTTATCTCATTACAGTGAGTCACATGATCAACGACTCCTGTCAAAGTGTGTTGCCTGCCCTCTTACCTCTGTTCATTTATACCTATGGACTGAGCTTAGAGCAAGCAGGTTTTCTCATCTTAGCTAATACAGCATTATCATCATTATTACAGCCTTTACTAGGTTATATTTCAGACAAGATCAATCAACCGCGGCTCATTGCCTTCGGCGTTTTATTATCTGCATGTAGTACAGGTATGATGGGCTTTGTTACCTCTTATGAAAGCCTCCTTGTTTGTGCTACATTAGCTGGCGTTGGCTCTTCCATTTTCCATCCTGAAGGTGCGAAGATTATGAATCGTCTCGGTGGAGGCAAGAAAGGGAAAGCCATGGGCACCTTTGCTATCGGCGGCAGCTCGGGCTTCGCCTTTGGACCACTCTTTGCAGGTGCTATCGCCTATACAGTGGGCCCACATGGATTAGCGGCTTTCACCGTAGTAGGTATTATTATATTTACTATATTATTCGTACTAATGCCTCATATCGTAGCTCATGCACGTACTATCGACCAAGCAGTAGTTACTGAAAATCCAACAGTGGCGGCAAAACCGCTGAAGAACTACTGGAAATACTTTGGCATCTTGTTCGTTATTATCTTGAGCCAATCAGTAAACTTCCGCGTTATCAATGCGTTTATTCCGATTTTCTGGACTCGCGAGCTCGGTACAAGCCCAGAACAAGGCAGCTTTGCCTTGACTGTATTCTTTAGTATCGGTATCTTCATGACCTATATCGGCGGTCTATTGGGCGATAAATATGGTCCTATCAAGATTATCAGACTATCCCTATTAGTTTGGTTACCTGCTATGTTCCTATTAACAGAGGTGCCAACCTTCTCACCACTCATCATGATGCCTGTAGCATACTTGCTACTACTCATGATTGGTGCTGCTAAAGCAATTAGCTACAGCCCAGTTATCGTACTAGGCCAAACATACCTAGCCAAAAGTATCGGCTTTGCATCGGGTATCACCCTTGGCGTGAGCCAAACTATCGGTGGCGTCATCGCTCCTGTCGTAGGTAACCTAGCAGATACCTACTCCCTACCGGTAGCTATGATGACACTCGTACCATTCCTAATAGTAGGCCTTGGGGCATCATTAATACTCAAAGATCAAAAATTACAGTAAAACCCCCTTACGGGGGCTTATATTTTTAGCTAAATTAGTGTTTTAGCATTTCATTCAAGATAACTACGTCCGTTTCTTTCATACCTTGTGCCACAGCACCAATACTGCGGATGGTTTCGTCAACGGAGTAGGCTACAAGGCCATCGCCTTTTTGGTAGTTCTTGTTAAGGCGAGCTTGTTTATAGCCCATGAACGCGCCATTAAGGGAGATAGCAATTTTACCTGCACAGGATGGTTTTGCTCCGTCACAAACGATACCGGATAAGCTGGCAAGACCATTTACCAAGGTATTCTCAATGATATCCTTGCTATCACCCTTCAAGAAGGCAATGCCTGCTACACTTACAACACCAGCAGATACAACGCCGCAGTATGCGGACAATTTACCAATGCCAGATTTAACGTATAGTGTTAACAAGTTAGCAAAGACTAGCGCTCGATAAAGTTCATCATCACTTTTACCAAGTTCCTCAGCAGTTGTAATGATAGGCACTGATACTGTTAAGCCTTGGTTACCAGAGCCAGAGCAAATTACAACAGGCAATGGACACCCACTCATACGCGCATCAGAGCCAGCGCCGGCACGAGCTTTACATTTCGTTTCTAGAGACGGGTTTTCTTCATCCAACAACAAGAGCTGGCCAATATTGGAGCCATAATCATTAGACAAACCTTCTCGAGAAATAGCTGTATTGTATTCTACTTGCTGTTTGATTTGAGGAATGATGCCAGAAATATCTGCCGTTTTAGAAAATTCGTAAATGCTATCAAAGGTCATTGCATATTCGGTTTTGGCCTGCTTTCTTAATTTCATTGACTGTTTTAGAGACAATCTCGCCATCTACTGATACATAGGTTACATTCGTATGGTCATTTTCAATGCGAACAACCGCTGTATGTTTATCTGTTTCAGCAGTGATTTCAATATAAAGATTATCTACACCTTCAGCGAGTGAGACCGTACAGAAGTTAGCATCTAGCAATGTGCCAAGCCATTTACGATCTTCATCTGTAGCAGATTCTAATACCTCTAGTTCACGTTCAGGGTGACCTACGATGGCACCAAGGGTAGCAGCCGCTTGAAGACCCTTTCGCCCACCAGAGTTAGGAATTACTACGGATTTTACATTTTTAATAATATTCGCGCTGCATCGTGCGTGAATATGGTTAGGAAACTCATCTAAAACAGAGACTGCCTTCGCAGCCGCATAAGCCAATGCAATCGGCTCAGTGCACCCGAAGGCAGGACGCATCTCTGATTTTAATAAGGAAATATAATCCATCTTATACTTCCGCAATAATTTCCACTTCTACCAAAGCCCCCAATGGAAGGTCTTTTACTGCTACGCAAGAACGAGCTGGTTTAGAAGTGAAATATTTAGCATACACTTCGTTAAATGCTTTGAAGTCAGCAATATCAGCCAAGAAACAAGTAGTTTTAACAACTTCGGAGAAGTCAGAACCTGCTGCAGCCAATACAGCATCAATGTTTTTACATACTTGTTCAGTTTGCTCTACGATACCGCTTGCAACAATGGAACCAGTTGCAGGATCGAGTGGAATTTGACCAGAAGCGAATAATAAACCGCCTACTACTTTAGCTTGAGAGTAAGGACCTACTGCTGCTGGAGCTTTGTCTGTGTGAATTGTGTTCATAATAATTCTCCTTTAAAATATAATTGAAAATAATACAGATCATTCTAATGCCGCCATACTCACATTAGTAATTACCTTGTAAATGACATACTTCGTGAAAGCATATCTATCATAAATTATTTAATAGATTTGAAGGCATTGTCAAATATCGTTTTGAAATAATCACGTTGTACATCAGTTGTTATACCTACGTATAGTACCGGTTTACCTGGCTTCAACACAAATGCAGCATTTGCATAAAGCGGAGTTTGTACATTTCCATCCGCATATAACAAGCGAGAACTTGCTGCATAAGTTTGATATTTTGTACCAGCCACAGGATGTACTTGTTCCGCATTTTCTACGGTAAGCGTTCTAGGTTTTATAAGCAGTTCACCTGACCGAGTCTTAAGATTAGCATAGCGTTTCGGATCATTTAAAGGTACTACAGTTGTAGTAGTTGGAATTTGCTTGTTAATAGCATTTAACATGAGTTGCTCTGTTACAGGGTCAATTTGACCTTTATCAAGAGCTGCCATTGCCAGCCATAAACATAGGGTCATTAGCCTTATCTTTAGCTACTTTTTGCGCAATTTGTTTAACATCTACAGCTACTAGGAATGCATCTTTTTGGCCTGTTTTATCGGATCCTTGTAATTGGTATACATCAAAATTAGTACCTAAATTTTGTAGGAACTCTTTTGCCATCATGTTTGCCATTGAAGATTTTGAAGGGTTCTCATTTAATTGTTTTTCTACAAAATCACGTGTATTTGTTTTGGATGCAGAAACAACATTTACATTGTTAGGCACTACCATAGAACCTGCAATGGTTTGTACATCCTTAGCGAAGCCTACACCAGATACGGTTCCCAATAAGCAAGCTGCACAAGCCAATACTTTCAAAGATTTCATATTATTTACCTCCCTTGAGAGATTGTGTTTGATACATATGATTCAACTCATTAGCCCAATAATCATGGCTAGAATCATCAGACATTAAAAGCTGTAAAGATACACCTTTATCTGTAGGAACAGCATAACCAATTAAGGAGTCGGTGCTTCTAAATCCATCATATATAAGACTACCGCGTAAATCACCTGTCACAGCTGTACCATAGCGTGTTTGAACAGGTTTATAGGCCACATGCGTTGCATCTAGGCTCACTTGTTTTGCCATAAAGTCTACATAAGAACGGATCTCTTCTATACTTTTAGGAGATGATTTCTTATCTGTGGCAAGCATTTTATCAAAGACACCTATAATTTGAGAAGGTAACTTATCATTTATCATTTTTAAGTCTTTAGCTAATTTAGCACCTTCAATGGTGTTACCTTTTAAATTTTGTAATTTTTCTTGAGCTAACTCTTTAGAATAAAACTCTACCGATTTAGAATCAGAAGAATTTTCCGCAGCAGTTTTTACATCTGTGCCCTTCGCCACAACAGTCTTAGCCATTCCTATTACTTGATCTATGGCATTTTTAGAATAGTTGATAACCAGTAATTCACCTACATGGTGACCTTGTTTATCAGTTCCTTGTAATTGATAGTAGGAAAATCCATCTAAAATATCGCCCTTCATAGGTGCGACAGGAACTGGAGCATGCAATTTAAAGTTAACATTAACAGCATCCATAGCCGCTTTATTTGCAGCTGAAATCATTTGGCTTTGCTCATTATTTCGCAGTTTTGCATCCGTAGGAACATGTATTACCTCTACTGCTTTCACTGTAGGAGACGTATTGCCATACAAGCCATATCCTAAATCTACTGTATCAGCATATGCCACTGCACCCATGCCAACAGTCAAGCACGTCGCACAAGCCAATGTCATCAATTTTTTATTGAGAGCTCTCATAAGACACCTCACGATTTAACAATACACTATGTATACAGATTATATTCATAACCTGTACTGCATCTATAAGATTTCAAAAAGATAATCTATACTGCATATACTAATTATTATACTATATAGAGATGTATAACTGTATAGTGTAATTTACAACCTATCAGTTCTGCTATACAATACTTAAATAGATATGTAAACATAGGGTATGAGAAATAGAAAGGAGTGCACACTTAGTGTGCTTTTATTATGATACAAGAAATAATTCCACTCACTAGGCCTCGTACATTAGCGGCCGCTTTAGGGCCTACCATTTTAGGTGCAGCCTTTAGTTATTACGCATTTGGTGCCGTAAAGGGTACAGGTCTCGCCATTTTCCATACGATTTTAATATTTTTAGCTGTTGTAACAGCCCAAATTGTAGCTAATTTATGGAATGAATATAAAGACTTTAAATCTGGACTCGATGCTGGTCAAAAGGTAGGCAATGCTGGTTCTATCACACGTGGCGCTATAACGCCAGAGCTCATCGTTACCATGATTAAGGTACTCATGGTTGTACCTATTATCATCGGTCTTTATCTATCGGCAACTATCACTTGGTACTATATTCCAGCTGGTTTTCTTTGCATTCTCATCAGTTTCTCTCTACTCTGGTGGCCCAAAACCAATTTCTCGCACACCATTTGGTGAAATTTCCTCTGGTATCGCTATGGGTTTTGCCATCGTCCTCATTACAGGCTATGCATGGACGCGAGACTTATCTTTAGCATTATTAATCCCTGCTATTCCATCTACATTGCTAGTTGGTTCCATTATGCTCACGAATAACATTCGTGATATTCGAAATGATGAAAGCCATGGTCGTCGTACATTACCAATCGTATTGGGTCGTGAACGTGCCCTCAGTTTAATGAGCGTCACCTACCTATTCAATTTCATTTGGATCCTTGCATGGATCATCGTAGGTCACATGACATGGTTCTCCCTCTTCGCCTTTCTCGCAGCACCACTAGCTTTCAAAACAGTACATACCTTAAGTACTAAAACAGATGAGTTCCTACTCGACAAAGCTATGGGTACAACTGCAGGGGCTGCAATGATTTACCAAATCATGTGGTCCATTGGACTTATCATAGGTAAATAAGGTTGAACCATAGATTCAATTATTAGCAAATAAGTGTTTACCAATACGTACATACATTAAATACAATTACATAAAAGAAAGAGAGATTTCCAAACACTATCAACTATTTATAGATACTAGTTTGGAAATCTCTTTTTGGTATAACTTTAAGCTATGGAGAACTCATAACAATTCCTTCTTGATAGATAGGAAATAATTTAGTACTATAAATGTAATATTTTATATGAAATTGTTGTAATAAGGAGTGTGTCTAATGAGAAAATTTTTAGCATTAGCAGCTACTGTAATCCTTGGCGGTGCTTTATTAATCGCTGGTTGCGGTAATGACAATAACAAACAAGCTGCTAACAACGGCAAACAAGTATTAAAAATCGGTGCTACAGCAGTACCTCACGCAGAAATTTTGGAACAAGTTAAACCTATCTTGGCAAAAGATGGTATTGATTTACAAATCACTGAATTCACTGATTACAACACACCAAACCTTGCTTTGGGTGATAAAGAAATCGATGCAAACTTCTTCCAACATGTACCTTACATGGATGAATTCGCAAAAGCTCACAACCTTCCATTAGTATCTGTTGGTGGTGTTCACCTTGAGCCAATGGGCTTATATTCCCGTCAAATCAAAGATTTAAAAGATCTTCCTAAAGGCGCTAAAATCGCTATCCCTAATGACCCTACAAATGGTGGTCGTGCATTATTGTTATTGCAAAAAGAAGGTCTTATCACATTGAAAGACTCCAGCAATATCTTATCTACAATTCAAGATATCACTTCCAATCCTAATGGTTACCAATTTGTTGAATTAGAAGCAGCTCAAATACCTCGTTCTCTTGACGATGTAGCTTTAGCAGCTATTAACACAAACTATGCATTAAATGCAGGTCTTAACCCTAGTAAAGATGCATTGGCAATCGAATCTAAAGATTCCCCTTACGTAAACATCGTAACTGTACTTAAAGGCAATGAAAGCGATCCTCGCATCAAAAAATTGATGGAAGCTCTTCATACCCCTGAAATCAAAAAATTCATTGAAGATAAATATCAAGGTGCAATTGTTCCTGCATTCTAAGGTATAACAAAAAAGAGACCACATCGGTGGTCTCTTTTTTACTATAAGCTGTCCGCACCAAATCTAAATGGTAATAACTCATCAAGACTAACAACTTTATAATTTCCTTTTAGATTAGCCAAGATAATCTGTGGTATGTCAAATTCAGAAATCACCTGGCGACAAGCACCACAAGGTGCACAAGGGCCTTCCGTATCAGCAACTACGGCAAGGGCCTTAAATTTTGTATGCCCTTCTGATACAGCTTTAAATATAGCAGTTCGTTCTGCACAGTTAGTTAAACCATAAGATGCATTTTCTATATTGCAACCTTCATAGATTGCCCCATCCTCACAAAGAAGGGCTGCACCCACTCCAAAATGGGAATAGGGACTATAGGTTTTCTCACGAGCTACTATGGCACGATCAATAAGGTTTTGAATTTCCTGTTCTGTCATATCAGTTTCCTTTTCTATCATATGGATATCCTCATTCCACCATATCAAGAATCGTATCTACCACCACTGGTGCTGTTTTACCAAAAGTAATTGCCTCTAAGTATGTTTTAGCCGCATTTACGAGCAAACTTTCATGAGAAGCATATAAGGTAGCTATGCTTTCACCAGCCCTAACAGCATCACCGGTTTTCTTGTGCATTACTATGCCTGCACTATAATCGATAGGACCATCCTTAACGGTGCGACCAGCCCCGAGCATAACAGATGCAATACCACATTGTTCTGTATTCATGTGTGTAATATAACCGTCTTGAGGCGCTGTAACATCATAAGTGAATTTCCCGATGGCTAGTAAACTTTCATCATCAAGAACACGGCTATCTCCACCTTGGGCATCGATCATCATGCGCAATCGTTCAAGAGCGGCTCCCGAATTAAGGGCCTCTTGTACGCGACTGAGAGCAGTTTCATAATCACAAATTTGGCTCAATACGAGCATATGGGCTGCCATGATAACACATTCATGAGTTAAATCCTCTGGGCCATGACCTTTCAATATCAATAACCTCACGGATTTCCAAAGCATTACCAATGGCATGACCCAGTGGTCTATCCATATCGGTTAAAATAGCCTTAACAGAGCGGCCATTTTCCGTTCCAATATCTACCATAGCTTTCGCCAATGCGCGAGCATCGTCTATGGTTTTCATAAAGGCGCCACTACCAACCTTTACATCCAGCAAAATGGCTTGTGCCCCACAAGCTAATTTTTTACTCATTACAGAGGATGCAATTAGAGGGATACTATCTACGGTGCCTGTTACATCACGCAAAGCATATAGCTTCTTGTCTGCAGGTGCCAGCCCTTCAGATTGTCCGATGACGGCAAGACCTATGGTATTGACTTGATTAATAAATGTCTCTTGGTCCAATGACACCTTTAGATTTGGTATGGATTCCATCTTATCGATAGTGCCACCCGTATGACCAAGTCCACGGCCTGACATTTTCGCCACCTTGCCTCCACAAGCAGCTACCAAAGGTCCTATGATAAGAGTTGTCTTATCCCCTACACCACCAGTACTATGCTTATCTACTGTTATCCCATCAATATTGGACAAATCTACTATGTGCCCCGATTGTGCCATTGCCATAGTCAATGTGCCTAGTTCACGAGCATTCATCCCATTAAATACAATGGTCATCAATAAGGCACTCACTTGATAGTCGGGAATGTCCCCATTTACATAGCCTGAGATAAGAAAACGAAGTTCCTCATCTGTTAAGGGTAAATTAGACCGTTTTTTTAGAATAATATCATACATCCGCATGGTTATACCGCCATTCTAAGAAACCACCTAAGCACGGCCTAGGTGGTTTTCTATTATACTTCTTCGTCTAAATGATCTTTAAGTAGTTCTACTGCTGCACTGGCGCCGATACGGCTGCAACCTTCTGCAATATAGGCTTTCATGTCAGAGATAGAACGAATACCACCGGCAGCCTTAATTTTTACATTAGGACCGATGTGTTTCTTAAAGAGTTGTATATCTTCAAGGCTAGCACCACTGCTACCAAAACCTGTAGATGTTTTGATATAGTCGGCACCACCATCTGTAATGCATTTACAGAGAGCTACCTTTTCAGAATCAGTAAGGTAACAAGTTTCAATTATAACCTTTAAGATTTTGTCTCCACAGGCTGCTTTAAGAGCTTTAATTTCAGCAGTAACCGCATCAAAATCCCCTTGTTTTACATTGCCTAGGTTAATGACCATATCAATTTCAGAGGCCCCTTCCGAAAGGGCTTGTTTTGTTTCAGCTACCTTCACCTCTGTCGTTTCATAGCCTAAAGGAAAACCAATAACAGTACATACATTGAGCTCTGGGTACGCTTCATGGGCAGAAGCTACAAAGTCCGTTGGAATACATACAGATGCTGTTTTATAGGCTACGCCAGCATCACAAATTTCTTTAATATCATCCCATGTAGCTGTAGGACGTAATAGTGTATGATCCACATAAGATAATAATTCTTTACCTAACATAGTGTCTCTCCTTACTAAAAGAACGACATTTGCTCTGGCTCAGGTTCTTTATGTAAAGCCTCTTGAGCAGCGCGATTTTTGTCATCAATAAATGGTTCTAGTGGTACACCTGTAGCCTTCAATAAATCTGGCAAGCTATTAACGCCCTTAGCTTTAGCCGCCTCTAATACAACCTTAGCACATGTTTCCGCATCATCTAATGCGTAGTGATGTTTAAACTCAACCCCGATATATGCAGCCATCGTGTTTAGCTTATGGTTTACTAAATCTGGCCATACTGCACGTGAAAGTTTCACCGTACATGCATAATCAAGATCAGGCCAAGGGATTTTATAGTAATCCAGTGTAGCACGCAATACATTCATATCGAATTTTGCATTGTGAGCTACCATGATATTCCCTTTTAAGTGATTTTCGTAGATAGCATTCCACAATTGATCAAATGTTTTCTCGTGGATAACATCCTTTGGTTGAATGCCATGAATTTCAATACATTCATCATCGAAGCTCATAAATGGTGGTTTAATAAGGCTGTATGCCTTTTTTATAATCTGTCCATCCTTTACGGTAATAACCGCCAAGGAGCACGCACTATTTTTAAATTTATTAGCTGTTTCAAAGTCTAATGCAACAAAATCTAACATAGGACTCCTTTCAAATCTATATGTTTCAAAATTTATATATAAGAATTATATTCATTTTCTCCATTTATTATAGCATGAAACAGTCTATAATCTACTATTCAAGGGTGACCAATAGTCACCTCTTTCACATCAAATTTAATTGACAGATGGGCCCTCTGTATGTGAAAATTATTTAGATATATATGTAGTATGGAGGTTGCAACATGGCAGATGACAGATTAATCGTTGCCCTTGATGTATCCACTATGGATGCGATGAAAGAAATCGTAACATCCCTTGGTGATGCGGTTAGCTTTTACAAGGTCGGCATGGAGCTATTCTACGCCGAAGGAGAGCAAACAGTTCGCTATTTACAAGAGCAAAACAAACAAGTATTTCTTGATTTGAAATTGCATGATATTCCTAATACAGTAGCACATGGCGTGTCTTCCCTAACTCGTTTAGGTGCTAACTTGATCACTATGCATGGTCAAGGTGGTCCAGTTATGATGAAAGCAGCTGTACAGGCAGCTCGCGAAACAGCTGAACAATTAGGTGTTGAAAGAACTAAATTGTTGGCAATTACTGTGTTAACTAGCTTTGATGATGAAGCTTGGACATCTACTGGTGGACAATTGCCTATTTCCGACCAAGTTATTCGTTTAGCGAAACTCGCTAAAGAATGTGGTATGGATGGCGTTGTATGTTCCGCATTAGAAGCTAAGATGATCCGTGAAGCATGTGGTGATGATTTCCTCATCGTAACACCTGGTATTCGTCCTTCCTTTGCAGCAACAAATGACCAAAAACGTATTGCTACTCCTGCTAGTGCATTACAAGATGGCGCATCTCGCCTCGTTATTGGCCGCCCTATTACACAGGCTGAAAATCCTCGTGAAGCAGTTCGTTTAATTATTGAAGAAATGGAGAATGTATCCAAATGATGACAGAACAAGAAGTAAAACAATTATTGATCGACACTCAAGCTATTTTAGAAGGTCACTTCCTTTTGACATCTGGACTCCACAGCCCAATGTACGTTGAAAAATTCAATGTATTGCAACATCCAAAATATACTGAAAAACTTTGTAAAGAATTAGCTGAACGCTTCCGTGATCAAAATGTAGAACTTGTTATTGGACCTATGACTGGCGGTATCTTACTTGCTCACGAAGTGGGTAAAGCTCTTGGTACACGTGCGATCTTTACTGAACGAGAAAAAGGTGTTATGACATTGCGCCGCGGCTTTAAAATTGAGCCAGGCACACGCGTACTTATCGTTGAAGACATCGTAACTACTGGTGGTTCTGTACAAGAAGTAGTAAATGTTGTCAACCAAGCCGGTGGTGAAATCGTAGGTGTAGGTTTGCTTGTTAACCGCTCTGGTGGTAAAGCAGAATTCGGCGTATCTCATGAAAAAGTACAAGCATTGCTTAATCTTGAAGTTCCAACTTATAAACCTGAAGAATGCCCTCTTTGCAAAGACGGCGTAGCTATGACAGAACGCGGTTCTAAACACATCAAATAATTTTTTAACGACCTATATACATGCATAGGTCGTTTTTCATTAAGAAGTTAATAAAATATTCCCACCCCATCAAGTACAATCTATCTTTATAAATAGATACAAAAAGAGCTCCTTCACTGAGGAGCTCTTTTTGTTTGTGTGTAGTTATTGTGTGTAAGAGAGAGATTCTGATACGAATGTATCACATAGAGTATGTGGCTCTATGGTGGCCATGAATGCACTTTCATGACCACGCACTCTGAAAGTGTTGTGAGAGAAAAGAATCAATAGAATACTATTGATTTTGAGTAGTCTGTGGTGCACCTTGTTCCACAGGTGGTTGAGGTGCATTACCATTTGGTTGCTCACCTTGATGCATTTGGCCAGGTTGACCTTGCGGAGGCATTTGATGATTATTACATTGTTGTCTCATTTGATGGTTTTCACCTTCTGGTCTCATAGATTGATCGTTATCTTTTCGATGCATATTATCAACGTGATGATTCATTGGCATATGCTCCATTCGATCTTGTCTATGCATTTGGTTATTTTGATTTTCTAGTAGCATATCACATTTTTTATCTTGGAAATTGTTTGCATCATCATGATTTCGTTCTACTAACAAGTTCATCTTGATTGGCTCATTATTATTTTGTACGTCATTAGTAGAAGCAAATGTTACACCGCCAATCCCAAATGCTGCGGTTAATACTGTAGCAATTAAAAGTTTTTTCATATTTTCACCTTTACCTAATATTTAAATACGATTAAAACAACTATATCCTCAGATAGATCTAACTCTATATCTATTAATATCTTAAAACATACGGCCCAATCTATATTAATAGTTTTATATATTTTATTAAGCTTGTGTATCACCATTAGGTGCCTGTTCTGAAGCATTACCATTAGGTTGCTAACCTTGAGATGGTTGGCCTTGTGGAGACATTTGACTATTTTGATACATATGTTGACCATTATTTGGCCCCATACCATCTTGAGGTATCATTTGGTTTTGACAATTTTGGTACATATGTTGACCATTATTTGGCCCCATACCATCTTGAGGCATCATTTGATTATTTCCATCCATCATATGTTGATCCATATGCATATTAGGACCATCATGTCTATGTGGTTTTCTGAACTGTTGTTCATTTGTTTTCATCCATTCGCCAAAATTTGGCAGATCATTTACAGCAAAGGATGTGCCTACCCCTACAGCACTGATTACAGTTAGAATGGCAGCAATTATAATTCGTCTCATAGGTCCTCCTTAATCTACATTGCTGAAATAACGTTCGCGTACACCACGAAGTTCAATACCAATAAAGATACATGTAAGGCCCCCAAAGAGACCTACACCACCAAGTGCAACTAAAGTTACCAATGATAATGCAGGAAATGCCGTTACATTCTCAAACGGTTGCCATGAGCTTCCGAGTAAATATAAGATGGCAGGTGTAATAATAAATAGTAAAACCCCTACAATATATGACAAACCACTTCCAATAGATAACAATGTTTTGGATGCTTTTTTGGCCATACCTGGTAATTGTGGTAATAAACGCTCTTTGTAGTCATCAAATCTAGCATAGATTTCTTGCATATTTACAGATTTACTGTCACCACCATCTTGGCCTAATGTATCTGTAATAATGCCTGCATCTACATAAGATGTATAGATTTCCTCTGGAGTGCCCAAAGATTTAATGATTTCGCTATCCGTAAGTCCTCTTTCATAACCTACTGCAAAATGCTCTTCATAAACCTCGATAATACTTTCTACATCAGCAACACGAGCCTTTTTGAATATATTGCGCAGTGCTTCTAAAAAGCTATTTTTGTCCATTATAGTCGACTCCTTTCAACAGGATATTGATGACACCAGAAAATTCATCCCATTCTTGGCGCATCTGATTGTATGCTGTACGGCCATCTGCCGTGATGTGATAATATTTTCGAGATGGTCCTGTAGAGGACTCCTTCAAATAGGTCTCAACATACTTTTCTTTCTTTAATCTATTAAATAATGGATATATCGTTCCTTCCGAAATTTCAATATATTCGGAAATAGTGCTTACGATTTCATATCCATAGCGATCACTTTGTGTTAATAGTGCTAGCACAAGCATATCCATAACACCTTTTTTTAATTGAACTTGCATAGTTCCTCCCTTTAGGCCGTGCTTGCCTGCCAATGTGAAAGCTCTCTTACGGTCACTATCATGTACTGACAAATACATAATAACACAAGGTACCTCGTAATGCAAGGTACCTTGTTAAAAATATATTTCACAAAGCCAAAATTTTGAATTCTATCGCTAATAAACATAGATAAAGACTAGGTTTATATAGATAAAAATATTTTCAAAATTTATGCTAATTGCAAGTTATTTATATGAAATATATCTCAATTATCATCGTATATCAAAAAATCCTCATCCAATGGATGAGGATTTCTTTAAATAGATACTCGTTCTTCTAACTAAACTTTACTTATAGCTATTAATTAATTTGAGGATGCTTGGCCTAATTTAAGCTGTGTACTCTTCATTTTTCCATTATGAGTATAAGATACTAAAATTGTATCACCAGGGCTCTTAGCGTCAATTTGCTCTTTTAATTCTAACAATGTGCTAATATCCTTGCCATCAATTTGAGCAATTGTATCGCCTTCTACTAAACCAGCTTGTGCAGCAGGGCCTGTCGAGTCTAATTGTACAATAAGAAGCCCTTCCTCCTTCATAACTTACATTATTGCGTGCTGCTGTTTGACGATCTACAGCCCACACACCGATATACGGGCGAATGACCTTACCATTTCTTAATAATAGAATCAACGATAGTCATAGCGGAGTTAATAGGAATGGCAAAGCCCATACCTTCAATACCCTCTTTGGAAATTTTAGAGCTATTGATACCAATTAACTCACCATCTGCATTGATGAGGGCACCACCGGAATTGCCAGGATTAATGGCTGCATCAGTTTGAATCAATGGGAACCGTTGCCCTTGTTCATCAATAGTACGTGCTAAGGCACTGATGACACCAGATGTAACAGAGCCTTTAAACTCTAGGCCTAAAGGATTACCAATAGCGATGGCAGGCTCACCTACCTGTACAGAATCGGAGTCACCGATTTTGATTGGCTTAATATCTTTAGGAGGTTTAATCTTAACAACGGCTAAGTCCGTTTGTGAATCGGTACCAATAACGGTGCCTGTTACAGTAGAGCCATCAGATAGCGATACGGTAACTTCGCCATTTTTAGCCGCCCGCTACAACGTGATTATTCGTTACAATATGCCCTTCGTTATCTATGAGCACACCAGACCCAACACCTTCCTCCAGCATAGATAGTACGGTTAAAAATATCCTTTTGAAATACTTGAGTGGTAATCCCTACTACAGCTGGCCCAGATTCTTTTGCCGCTTGTACTACGTATGTATTACGCGTATCCGTAATAGGTTTTGTTTGCTTTGTTTGTTCTCGTACAGTCGTTTGATGTGTAACGGGATTACCAAAGAAATAGTATCCACCACCTACACCAATACCGAGGGCTAGCACACAGGCAATAATTGATTTCTTATATTTTGAAAAATGTCATGCATATCTCCTTATATCATCTTTTAATGATTTCTTAGTGTTATATTCCTTATCATATAAACTGCCAATCGCAATCGAATACACACTGTAACAACTATGTAATATAGCAGCATATAGCAATATATATCTACTTTCACCAAAATCAATTTTATAAAATCAATTTTTGATGAACCTATTATAGTACGCAAGACTTTACATTGCAAGATAACAATTTATTACATCTATTATAAAAATATAATTTCTATAAATAATATGTATCTTGTAATATGTTAAGAGCAAATCGAATTTCAAGACGATTCAACTGTAGAGAAATTACATATAAATATATCTATATAAAAATGTATCACAAAAAACATAAAGGGCATTCACTAGCCGTCGCTAGGAATGCCCTTTATGCATATAGTTTGAGAGTGTAAGGACTGTTGAGAGAGAGAGTATATGTGATCTAGATAAGTTGAGAGAGAACTTATTAAGAGAGAGAAGTTTAGTTTGTACTTTTCCGGAATCAAACTTCAGCCTTACTAGAATTAGTATACATTGAATATCTAAACTATCAAAGGAAGTATATAAAATATTATTAAATCTTTGATTATATCTATATAATAACTTCCTATAAACTCATATTTAATCAACAGCCACGAATAACGTGAATATAATATGAAATTATTTTCAGTTATCAAACAAATTTATAACCAACGCCCCATACAGTAATGATGTGCTTACTATCGGATGGATTATCTTCAATTTCTTCACGTAAACGGTTGATATGAACCGCTACAGTTGCATAATCACCATAGGAATCAAGGCCCCATACGCGAGAGTATAATTCTTCTTTACTAAATACGATATCACGATTGCGCATCAAGAATTCTAATAACTGGAATTCTTTCTTTTTAAGGTGAACTTCTTTTTCGTTTACCCAAACCTTTCATCATCTTAGGATCAAGACGGATTTCTCCAGATTGAATCGCATTGGTTTCCATAGCATCACGCTCTGTTAAGCGTTTATATTGTGCCAACATAGCTTTGATTTTTGCAATCAATACAGATGGAGAGAATGGTTTTTCAATATAGTCATCAGCACCAACACCGAAACCACGGATTTTATCGATATCATCGAGACGAGCTGTTACCATAACAATTGGTACACGAACCTTGTCACGAATTTGTCGACAAACTTCAAAACCATCCATTTCTGGCAACATAACATCAAGGATGATAAGGTCTACAGGAGTATTTAAGGCAGCCTCAATACCCTCAGTACCATTAGTCATAATAGTTACATCATAACCTGCCACCATCAAATAATCACGCTCAATATTGGCGATATCCAAATCGTCTTCAATAATTAAGATATGTTCACTCATGATTCTTCTCCTTGTTTAGGAAATTCTAATATAATACGTAGACCATGTGGTCTTACATTTTCAATCACAACTCGGCCTTCAAAGATTTCCATAATTCGACGAATAATCGACAATCCAAGACCACTACCTTCTTGTGGGTTCGTACGAGATGAATCTACACGGTAGAATGGACGCATTAGACGTTCTAGCGATTCTGGTGGTACCCCTGGGCCATCATCACTGATAACACAGTATACAAAATCATCATCACTAGTTACATCAATAACACAATGACCAACATCGGCCATTTTATACTTAGCACTATTGTTCAACACATTTTGTAAAACCCGTTGTAACAATTGTGGGTTTGCATTAATGAAAGCATTTTCCGCTGCTATACGGAATTTAATTTCTAGACCTCTTGTTTGATAAGGCGCCAAATGATCTTCTACAAAATCACGTACATATTGACCGAGTTCAATTCGTTCAGATGGACGAGATTCTTTTTCTTGTAATTCAATGTGGTAATGAGGAATAACTCCTCTAACATCGAATCTAAATCATTAGCACGTTTCAAAATGATTCCCATATAGCGTTTTTGTTGTTCTTCTGTTGGTGCAATACCATCGCGAACACCTTCTGCATACGCTTTAATAGCTGTTAACGGCGTTCGAATATCATGGGATATCCCTGCTAGTAACTCTTTTTGTTGCTCCTGTTCCATTTCAATCTGACGATTGGCCATTTCTAAGGATTTCGTCATATTCTTAACATGAATCATGATAAAGCGTGTAACAAATCGGTTAATAGCAAAGAATGTAACAATAAACAGTAATATAGCAACTATGATTATGTAGAAGGATACAGATTCCATTAAGCTATCACTACCATGAGTAGCGCGCTTTATAGCAATATGATATACGTAAGCATGACGCCCATCGTATTTCCGCATTTCATATACGAACGTATTATTGGACTGATATACAATACCTTGTAATTCAGGGTTTACATCAATAAGACCAACAATAGCAGAAGCGCTATAGATTTGAGGATTACCATAGCTGTATACCATATTACCTTGATCTAATACCTCTACATATACTTCCTTCGGATCTAGTAGACTATAGCTAGGCTTTACTAAGCTATCTATTAAGTTGTTTTCTAAACCATAAAAGGTAATTGTTTCAGTGATTCGACTGACACTTTTAAACTGTTGTTCCTGCTCAATACGCAAATAGTAACCGGCATTAGCCAATATGCGCAGACCTGTAAAGTATAGCAAAAATAAGATAATTGCTATCAAAATAGGCACTACAAAGAGCACAACATTGGATATCCAAATCCGTATTTGTAAATTCACAGGGTTACCTCAATATCATAAATATTAGATACTTCTTATAGTTTACGCTATTTTTAATACTTAAAGCAAGTATATTAATCAAAAAAATAATGTAGCTTTCATTTATTATTCATTATTAGTTTATAATTAATAGTTGGTATACAACCACGGAAAGCCTTATTTTACCTAATATCCTCCAACATTCAATGCATTTTACACGCATCCGTGTGGATTACACAAATACATTACAAGTATTTTTTTGGACATAAAATACAAGTATTTATATCTCTCCGGACAGTAATCTCTATATTTTTTATAAAATCTCTAAATATAAAAATGTCATATCTGAAAAAATAAATTTCTTTCTATCATTTACTTACGCTAATCTTATGATGACTATTAAATGATTACTATTAACACAAAAAAAGAGGATTCCTAAGGAATCCTCTTTTAATATTTGGAATTAACGACGATTTGCATCGAAGAAGTTAATAGCAACTTCTGGGAACATAGCGTAAGTCAATACGTCTTCGTCAGTGATACCATTGTAGCCTTTGGAAGCTAAATCTTGACGATAACCTTCCAATTCAGGTTCGATAAGATCTGCTGGACGGCAAGTGATAGGTTCTTCATCACCAATGATAGTGTGACGAATTTCGTCAGAAATTTTACCAGGCAACGCACCATATTTACCGCGAACAAGATCTTTAACTTCGTTAGGAACCATTTTGTAACGGTCGCCCATCATAACGTTCATCATAGCCATTGTACCAACGATTTGGGATGTTGGAGTTACCAATGGAGGGTAACCCAAGTCTTCACGAACGCGTGGCATTTCATCCATAACGTCGAAGAAGCGATCGCCCATACCCATTTCGTTCAATTGGTTTTGAGTATTGGACAACATACCGCCAGGAATTTGGTAACGACGAACAGCTGGGATTACATCACTAGCTGGTTTCAAGTTGAATTCTTCAGCGATTTGTTGTTTTACTTTACGGAAGTGGTCAACTAATGGAATGTATTTATCAAGGTCAAGACCAAGATCCCATTCAGTACCTTTGAACATTTCGATCATAGTTTCAGTAGCTGGTTGGCTAGTTGCATGAGCGAATGGAGAGATAGCAGTATCGATGATATCTACGCCAGCTTTAGCAGCTTCCCAGTATGTAGTGCTTGCAAGACCGCAAGTGAAATGGCTGTGCAAGTCGATTGGCAATTCACCAAAACGTTTTTTGAATGTGGAAACCAAATCATATGCATCAGCAGGTCCTAACAAACCGGACATATCTTTGATACAAAGGGAATCAGTACCCATTTCTACCAATGTTTCAGCTACTTTCAAGAAGCTTTCAGTTGTATGAACTGGAGAAATAGTGTATACCATTGCGGATTGAACGTGTGCGCCTGCTTTTTTGGAATATTTAATAGCAGCTTCCATGTTACGAGGGTCGTTCAATGCGTCGAAAATACGGATACGGTCAATACCATTTTTTACAGCAGCTTTACAGAATGCTTCCACTACATCATCAGAGTAATGTTTGTAGCCCAACAAGTTTTGGCCACGAAGTAACATTTGTAGTGGTGTATTTTTTACATTAGCTTTTAATTTGCGAAGGCGTTCCCATGGATCTTCATTCAAGAAACGAAGACAGCTATCATAAGTAGCGCCGCCCCAACATTCAAGAGCTTCATAACCAATTTCATCTAAAAGGCCAAGCACTGGTTCCATTTGTTCATAACGCATGCGTGTTGCCAAAATAGATTGATGACCGTCACGAAGAACGGTTTCGCAGATTCTTAATTTTTTAGCCATGTTAATCCTCCAAATCGAAATAGTTTTGTGTATGTAATTTTATACATCCACCACACAACTATCTCATACCTATTTTTTTACGATTTTTATAGGACTTGCTCACACAGGCAAATACTCTACAAATCGTTAAGACATACTTATATTAGACTACTTATAGAATTCTTTGTCAACAACCACATTATGCAATTTACTCATAATTTCATGTATTCTTTTATGATTTTTTCGTGATAGAACTCACAATAAAGTGCTAAAAAGCTAGAGTTGAACGTGTATTTTTAATCAAATTCTCTTCTTATTAATTGCTCTTTTTAATGAGAAACAAAAAATTATTTCGTAATAATTTTTAGTTATTATTTATCAGCTTTCAAAGTATATCGGTATTTATAAATCTAGTAATTCGACAATCATCGGTACATTTATAACATTATCAATTTTATTGATAATAACCCCCGTATTTCTATATTTTATAAATATACAAAAGAACCTACCTTTTATAGGTAGGTTCTTTTACTAAATGCTCTTTATCATATTATTTTTCAGATTTTACCTTTTTAGGTGCTGTTTCAAGAACAATATTTTTACCATCTCGTTTTACTTGGATAGAGAAGTCCCCTTCCCCTTCTTTAAAGTATTCCATCTTAATGTCGAGCAACATTTTACCAATTAATGTTTCTACCTTATCTGTAAGGAATTCACGATAAAATGCATCTTCCTTTTGTTTTGGACTTTGATGTACTACAGGTTTCTTTGCAGAACGTTCCATATCCAGCATAGTATCTTCAAAATTTTCAGTATCTTTAAAGTTTTTCATCATATCCGCATCGGATAAACCTTTTTGAATTTTAAACTTTGCCATGTTTATCTCCTATCAATTCGAAAATCGCCTTTTTCACTCGTACTGAGTCAATACCAGACATACAATATTGATCAGGCTTAGGACAACGTCGTTTACGACACCCTAAGCAATCTAACTCATCATTAACAAGAACCTTAAAGTTTCCCGTTAATGGACCCCACAGTTTAGGATCCTGTAGGGCCAAATAATGCTACTACAGGTTTATTTAAAGCCAATGCAATATGTAATGATCCTGTATCAGCAGTCACTACTACATCGCAACTTTCAATTAAAGCCCCTACCTCTTGAAGTGTGGTTTTCCCCAGCATATTTAGCATAATTTTATCAAGGCCATCAGCTGTTAAGGAATCTATCAACGGTTTGTATTGAGTAGCCTCCTTTGGACCACCTAGACAAACAAAATTAGCTCTATACTGAAGGGATTTAATAAGAGAATACCATTTCTCTTGAGGCCACTCTTTCGTCGCCCAGGACGTGCCTAACACAAGACCTACACGTAGTAGCTTTTCTACTTCGCTACGCTCCAAAAATGTGACATAACTAATTGATTTCCACTGTTCTTCTGCCCAAACATGCAAATTAGATGGCACAAAAAAGTCCATGTGATATAGCTTTTTACCAGTTACCCCATTTGCTATACAAGGTTTTACATTATCCTCAGAAACAGCACTGGATACATTTAGGTCACTATGCTCTGTAACGGCAGTATTCAGTAATTCTGCTACCTCTATATATTGCTTGATAACATGATCCGTACTTGGCTTTGCTTTGTAGTTTGTAAACAGCCAATTTAGTTCTTTTGTACCACCAAGGCCAAGGCGAATAGGTGCACCTGATGCTAATAAAACGAGCCCTGTTATGAGTCGCCCTTGTACATCGACAGCCACATCAAATTTGTATGGTTTCAACTTATCTCTAAGTTCCCACCACATGCGCCACATCGTTGGAATATGTAGTTTTAGAATGTGCTGTATTCATCCCGTTCCCATGGAATGATTTCATCTACATAGGGATTGTTCTTTAAAAGTTCTAGCATACTAGGTGTTACAATCCAATGGAGCTTTGCCTCTGGATAGTGCTCTTTAATCCAGCGTGCTGCAGGTGTAGCGTGTAGTATATCACCTATGTAGCTGAGTCGTACAAATAATATATTCATATATATCCTTTTAGTACAAACTAGTATAGGAATAAAGCCTTTATAATGAAAGATCATTATAAAGGCTTTTTCTTAAGATTTCTTTTTGCTATCACTAGAAGATTTAGAAGATGTAGCATCTTCTGTTACCTTAGTAGTTTCGTCACTACCATCCTTAATGATAGTTTTTACATCAGACAATGTTAATTCATTGAATGTTGTTGGATGATTGTATTTATAAACTGGTTTGAAGCCTACACCAAGTTTACCAGTGTAAACAGTTAAGGCATTATTATCCTCATCAACACGAGCAATGTAGATTGTTTTATCCATATCAACACCGATTAAGCGGAATCGTCCTGGTGGATTGATAACACGCCAACCCCCTTCAATGCCGTTGAACATGAATACATCCCCAGTTCTGACATTATCGTAGAAGAAGTTATCTTCATCGTAGAATACACCGATATGACCGATATCAGTAGCTTGCATATAAACGCGACGCGTATCATAGTTAGCATCAGTACGATAAATGCGATATGCGTGTTCTTGAACTTTTACCTTCATGTAAACAACGTTTGTCGCTTCAGAATACGCAGCATCTACGATTTTACTGTTACGAGGCAAATCTTCAAGTTTTGTATCTACTTCATGTTCAGGATCGTCCGCATTTAGACGGGCCATAACAACCTCTCTGGAGTCATATAAACCCATGACAGCATAGTTACGGTCTGGCATCCAGTTGAAGTAACTAATCGAACGGCCCTTCAAATCTATCGTTGTAGGCTTGCTTTCATTAGCCTTATAAATTTTTCAAAGAGTTTTCTGTAACAACCGCCATGAACTGACGGTCATAAGATACATATTTAGTTCCTTCCTTTACATCAGGAAAGTTCTTAGTATCATCCTTTGAAGCACCAGCTACATTAAAATCCGTAGTCGGTGCAAACATATATTGATCAAGGTATAGGTACACCCCACCTTGCAGAAGAATACCTACCGCAAAGGCGCTCAGTACACGCGTAAAAGGTTTCATCTGTCCTCCTATTTCACGATAAACGCCGTTGGGATCATGCGTTCCCCTAACAAATCGGCAGGTTTATTTACGACTTTACCATTTAGGTACAAAGTAGAACTAGAACCACCATCTAAATTTGCTGCAATGTAGCAGCCTTTTTCATAGAGAATATCTTGTACGTCACGTAATGTAGCGCCAAGAGAATAACCTGGTTGACGACCATCGATTACGAGGAATAGTACTGTACCATCTTTCTTTTGACCGATAGCAGTACGAGGACCTACGCCCCAGCCACCATCACCTTCGGTAATCATCTTCTTACCATCAACGATAAGAGGTGGACCAAAGGTAATACCTTCCATGGCCTTCATATCACTAAGCTGAGTTTTATCATAGTTACCTGCAATAAGGTTACCAGATTTAGAGAAACCTACGAAGTCTACCGCTTCATCAGGGCCTACATCCTTACCGATAACATATTCTCCATCATGCAAGATAAAGCCATATGGCAAACGGCCTGTACCAGTACCATTAGGATCATGGAAACCACCACCATTGATAGCAGCTACCGCATTATTCATTTTAGCAATATTACTTGTAGTATCGCCCTTTTTCTTGAATATTAGCCGCTGTACCGACTTCAATACGACGAGGATCTGGAATTTCAAGAATATAGCCTACATAACGAGCAGACTGAATTTTTTCAAGATTTAAAGTCTTATCTTCACGGGCATTAAACTTGAATAAATCTTGGCTTTTAACAACCCCAACTGTCCCCAAAATAGATTGTAATTCATCTTCACTGAATAGCCATGTAATGTAATGAGGATGGCGAGATTGCAATATGGCACCAATAACGGCGCGCTTTACATTATTAAACGGTCCAAAGAGCACCACGAATGGTGAGGTTACGACGGTAAATAGGAACACCATGATGATGAACTTTACCCAATTCTTTTTGAACAATGTATTTCTCCTTATAAATCAGTGAAATGCTCGGTGCTAATGCGTTCTTCAAAATGTTTGATATCAACAGCATTACCAACCCAAACACGCAATATGTTATATGGATTATCACCTGTATGAGCCCAGCCAGATTTCATGGCCATACTCATTTTAATGCCCGCTTTTTTAGTGGCAGCATCGGTGAATTCATTTTTATCTCCATAATGATAGCAGAACCAATGATTATCCTTGATACCCACTTCTTTTGCAAGAGCTTCTTGAGCCTTCGTAATATTTTCTATTTGCTTAGCTTCAGACAATTGGCCCATTTCGATATGTTGGAACCCATGATTAGAAATGGTGATACCATTCTTATGCATTTCACGAATTTGATCCCAAGTTAACCGAGTGCCTACATCGCCAGGATTGATAAACACAGTAGCTGCAAAACCATACTCTTTCATGATTGGATATACGATAGAATACGTATCTGCATAGCCATCATCGAAGGTTAATACAACTGGTTTTTCAGGTACTGCTGTACCATTCACAACATAATCATATAGTTGATCCATCGTTAGTGGATTATAGCCATTATCTTTGAGGAACTTCATTTGTTCTCTGAATAAATCCTCACGAATAACCGCATCATTATCTTTATCGTCGCCAATTTTATGATACATAAGAACAGGAATGCCCGATGGATGTACCATTTTGACTTCTTTTACTGGTGGCGCTGAACTAGTGGGCTCTGTTTTTTGTGAAAGCAGTCCACATCCTGCTAAAACCATTGCCAATGCGACAACTAATAGTGTTACCAATGGAATCCGTTTCATAGGTCCTCCTCTATTAGAACACAATTATATACAGAATATTATAACATTTCTATGAAGAATAGTAAAAAACTAACCCTTTACTAGTACCTCATCAATCGATTTTCTAGGTCTAGGATACATAGGCTCATCTAGAATACCTATGCCAATGATTACCTGTACATCTAGTACTATCTAAATCCATTCTATCCATTCCTACAAAAGAATAGTATTTAAACTATTATCATTGTCATATTGTAATACTCTCAATAATGCTTTAATATTTTAATTATATACTATATAGCGTAAACTATACTATTTAAATATACAGAGGATTTACCATGAAAAAACGTCTGACTCTCATACAAATGGATGTCCACGTAAACGACGTAGAATATAACTACAATCACGTTCAAGAATTATTAACTCAATCTCTATCTGAAAGTCCAGATATTATTGTATTACCTGAAACCTGGAACACTGGCTTTTATCCATCTACAGATTTAATCAATATCGCCGATAATAATGGGGACCGCACAAAAGCCTTATTAAGTGCATTCGCTAAAGAACATAATGTAAATATTGTGGGCGGATCTGTAGCAGTTGCAAAAGACAATCTCGTATTTAATACATCCTATGTTTACAACCGAAACGGTGAACTTGTAGGAGAATATTCCAAGATGCATGGCTTTAGCCCTGCAAAAGAAGACAAATACTTTGCTAGTGGTACTCATACAACTCATTTTGAATTAGATAGAATTCCTTGTAGCACTGTTATCTGTTACGACATCCGCTTCCCTGAGCTGGTAAGAATGGCTGCATTACCAGGCACAGAATTATTATTTGTGCCTGCTCAATGGCCTACGATGCGTCTACGACACTGGCAAGTACTCAATGAAGTGCGGGCTATCGAAAACCAACTTTTCGTCTGTGCCGTAAACGGCTGTGGCACAGTAGGCCGCGTTCAAAGCACAGGTCACTCCGCCGTATATGATCCATGGGGTACAAACCTCCTCGAAATGGATACGAACGAAAGCATTGCTTCCATAGACATCGACCTCGCTGTAGTCGAAGATATCCGTAAAAAAATTAACATCTTTAGAGATCGCAAACCTGAACTCTACAACCTATAACATAAAGGCACATTGTTATTGAATTTCTCCTTATATTAGGAAAAGTATTCGTTTAACAATGTGCCTTTAGTTTAGTTTTGTTTAGTTTTGTTTTATTTTTATTGTACTGTATTGAGGAAATAAATGACTCTAGTCTGCTCTGGATTAACGGCCATGCCTGCAACAGTAAACATATTATATAAATAATCAAATTTAAAGATGTAAAATGTATATCCCGCTTCAAATGGTCGCTTTACTTCCTTATACGAATAGTAACCTAAATATTTTTTCTGTAAAGCCTTATTTTCATCATTGGATAACACTTTATCAGAATTTAATTGACTAGTATCTTGCTCTAAGTCCAAAACCATTTGATTATTCATTTGGTTAGAGAGCTCACGATCAACCTTTTCGCTTAATATTCTCATTGCTTAGCGCCATTTTATATTGATACATATTATTGAATATATTAGTTACTTCAATCCATTCTTTTGGCAATATAGTAGACAAGTATTTTCTATACTTCGTCTTAACATCTTCATACGGTTTAATAGAAACACGTTCAGCCTCACCCTTAGTAATAACAACCTTAGCATGATTTTCTGCATCTTGAATATAAGGTTTTAGTTCTGATGGTTTGCCTGTGAAAGAAACTTGAATATACCGACCATCTTCAATCGCCTTAGGCGGCTTTAAATGAATATCAACCTGTTTAGCAAAAGAAGGTATTTTCTTTGGAAAACCAGATAAATCATTTACTTTATCTACATCTATATGATTGTAATATTCCTTGTCATTAACAGGATACTTAATGCTTTCTCTAAAATTAATAGCATCCACAATTTGTTTTTCAATTTCTTCTCGTGTATAAGGATTTTTAATAAAGTCTCGTTGCGGCACACTTCTTATTTTTCTATTATGTTCCTCAATATGAGCGTGCATACGTGATTCTGCATCACGATGTTCCAACATTTGTTCATCAAATGTTTTTTTAGCACGAGACATAACAGCATACGATAATTCTGTTTCACCCATTACTTTACTTTCCATATAAGGCATAACCTCTAGAGATTGTGTTCTATCAACTTGAATAATCTTAGTGCCCAAAGATGTTCCTACAGATGGAGTAGATACCTGCTCAGCATTTGTTATTCCTATATTAGCAGCCAATGCGGTCACAACAAGTATAAGTCCTTTTAACTTCATTCATATCTCCATTAAATAAACCATATAAAAGAGTTGCTGTACATGTTATATAGCTACTCAGGTAATTTAAAACTCAATAAGGCGCCACATATCCTCTGGAACTTGTTCTAGAGGTTTATTTTTTGCCATAGCTTCTTTTAGGATATCAATGGTATCTTGTACTTCTTGTTTATCCTTTGTATTTGGATCATGAAGAACGACACGGTCCAAGGAGTCTGGTCCAAATTGTTTTAAGTATTCTTTTTCCACTTGATTAAGTTCACGACGTAAGTATTTCATGGTATATCCTCTATTTATAAATATCTTTTCGGTGCCCCACTTCTAAGACTAAAATAACACATCTACCGTCATTAATATCAGCTATCACTCTATAATTACCAATGCGATAACGCCAAAGCCCGGTCTTATTAGCTGTCAATGATTTTCCTGAGTACCTAGGGTTCTCTACATTATCTACATTCTTTATGAGCCAATTAAAAAGATAACGTTGCGTTGATTTATCTAATTTAGAAAATTGCTTGTCAAACCGTTTAGAAAACTCAAGTTTATAAGCCATATTTTGCACGCATTTCCGCTACAGAATAAGTAACAGGATCTTGCTCGTATTCTGCTAATGCTTTTTGACCTACCTTAAGATCAAATTCGTCTTCAATCTTTTCTAGTAAAGCCTTCTTAAAGAGGGTAGAAAGTGTTTCATCCATAAACTCAGCATAGGTTTTAAATAACTCTTCTTCTTGTTCATTTAGACGGACTGAAATATTTGCCATATAAAAGGACCTCCTTATGTAATACATTGTATTACATAAGGAGGTCTTAGTCTATATTTTAAACTCGCAACCTCCGTTATTTTAATAAAATTTTATATTTACAATATTAATAATTTACATTGCTTATTAGATTGTAAAAAAACAAGGTAGATCGTATATTACATACAAAAAAGGCATACCGCCCTTCTCTCGTCTCTCAGCGGTACGCCTTTCTTATGTATATAGTTACTCTCGAACTATATCAGATGTAAGTCTGGCTAAACTCTCTCACAGTCCCTTAACGACACGCCAGTATGTCACCTATAATATACATTTTTAAACGAAATATGTCAACAGTTTATAGAAATTTTATCTTTAATTTTTACAAAAATATAAAATTCTCAAGATTATCCGCCAAAAGCCAAGTAATCACGAGTTAATTCTTGTTGTGGATCAGAGAATATTTGCTCTGTAGGTCCCCACTCTACCACTCGGCCCTCATTCATAAAGACAGTGTAGTCTGCAATGCGTCTAGCTTGTTGTAAATTATGAGTAACAATGACAATCGTTTGTTTTACTTTTAACTCTGTTAGCAATGATTCAATATGCAAGCTGTTTTTTATATCAAGGGCAGAGCACGGCTCATCAAAGAGCATTACTCGAGGATCTACGGTCAAGCTTCGTGCAATACACAGGCGCTGTTGTTGACCGCCAGATAAAGAACTTGCCAAGCGCTTCATATCGCCATTAATTTCGCTATATAATCCAGCCTGCTCTAAGCATTGTATTGCTTTAGCCTTTCGGTCTGCAGAGGATAACTCTTTATAATAATTTAGAGCAAATACCATATTATCTTCAATGGTACCAGGAAATACGGTCGGTTGTTGTCCGATAAGACCGATTTGGCGACGTAACACTTGTGGATTCACTGAGTCTACAGATAGGCCATCGTAAATAATTTGTCCATTAGTGACTTTTTTCGGTGCCTGTAAGCTACCGTTAAGCGTAGCTAACAATGTACTTTTACCACAACCAGACGGCCCAATAACAGCCGTAATAGCATGTTCTGTAATAGGCAAGGTTATGTGTTGCAAAATAGGATGCTCATCAATGGACACCTCTATATCTTTAATATCTAATATGATGCTCATCAAGACCGCCCTCCTATGTAGCGACAAATGATATTAATACAAAGCAATATAACCATCAATACAAAGGCTGTAGCATAGGCTAAATCTACTGAATAACCTTCGTTGACCAAAATGTACAAATGATATGGCAAGGCCATAAATGGATCCGTTATATTCGGTATGGACCTCGTATATAATACGGCACCAGTATACATAATCGGTGCGGTGGCCCCCATCGCATAGGCCGCTCCAAGGGCTATAGCACTCAATCCGTCGCGCATGGCACTCGGTATAACCATATGCATCCATATATAACTTGGTGAAAGCCCCATATTGAGAGCCGCCTCATAAGTTTCACGAGGAAACTCATGGAATACTTTCACAAGGCGCAACGTAATAAAAGGTATAACCATTACCGTTAACGTAATCGATGCAGATAATAAGCTTTTATCGATACCTAAATATAAAATCAGTACACTATAACCAAACAAGCCAATTAATACAGATGGTAATCCGGACATACAGCGTAGAGTGAATAAAAAGCATTCTGATTTCCAACGAGAAATATTGCCATATACCATGTAAAGGGCACAAGGAATACTTACAACAGCCGCCATGGAAGCCGTTAATAAGCCCTCTAAAATACTACCGATTATGGCAGGGAATATGCCCCCTTCTACACCGAGAGGCATGCCCGCTGGGTAGAGCCAGAGGAAATCAACAGTTATTAATGGCCCCCCATGATACACAATATAAGTACAAGCCGCGATGAGTATTGCCATAACTAGGATTAGACTGCCATAAGCCCAAGTAGCTAATGCAAGATTAGATAACTTCATGATGACCATCCTTTCTAGTTTTCCAAGAATACATATAGACTAGAACATTAGTCAGTATCAAAATGATTAGCAATACTAAAGCTGCTACATATAAACCGCTATAATGCAAGCTATTATACTCTACACTACCCATTTCAAGCGCAATAAGAGATGGAATTGGCTCAGCCTTACCCAGTAAATTAGGCAAGATGGGAGCATTACCAACAACCATCATAACGGCCATGGTCTCTCCCATAGCACGGGAGAAGGCTAGCACAGAACTAAGGATGATAGAACCTTTAGCACTAGGTAGTACGATAGCTTTCATCGTATGCCACGGCGATATGCCTAACCCCAAAGCCGCTTCTTCATAGCGCTGGCGATAAGTTTCGATAGATTCCGTACAGTGAGTCACAATATACGGCAAAATCATGAAGGCTAATACGAGACTAGCCGATAAAATAGACTCACCGGTAGACAAAGAAAACATCGATTGAATGGCCGGAACCACTACGGCAAGACCGATAAAACCAACAATAACAGAAGGTATACCGGCAATCATATCTATAGTAGATAAACAAAATTGGCGAATACGTGGTGATACACCTAGACTCAAACCTACAGAGGTACCAATCCCCAAGGGCAATGCCCATATCAAAGATAACAGAGATACATAGAGGCTAGCAGAAATAATATAGGCCAGACCTAATACAGGACTTTGTGCCATAGGCTTCCAGACTGTACCGGTTACAATATCCGTCCAAGACATATGTATCAAAGCGGGCCACGCCTCTATCGCCATATAAAGCACGAGCCCTATATATAAGGCGAGAACAGATACCGCCATAATCGGTACTATGCCAGATGTAAAACGATCCGATAAATGCATAGACTCTCCTTTCATAAGAAAAAAGCAAGGCCGCAGCCTCAGCCTTTTATTCTATCTGATTAGTTTACAGGAACAAAGCCCATTTTATGAATAACTTTACGACCTTCTTCAGACTTCAAGTATTTTGTGAAAGCGTCTGCTACGCCGCCCATATTACCTTTACCTACGATAAGAAGTGGACGTTGAATCATGTAAGAACCATCAGTAATCGTTTCATCTGTTGGTGCTACACCATTGACTTTGAAAGCAACGATTTGGCCTTTGTTTTGACCTAACATGCCATAAGATGCGTAACCAATAGCATATGGATTTTCTTTAACTTTAGTTACAAGAGCACCCATAGATGGAGCTTGAATAGCATCTTTAGTCACCTCTACAGAACCCATAATTTTTTGTTGGAATACTTCATGGGCACCGCCACCAAGATCACGTGTTACTACGATGATTTCTTGATTAGGCAAGGAAGGATCTACTTGATTCCAAGTTTTATACTCGCCTGAGAAGATTTTAATAATTTCTTCTTTAGTAAGATTATCTTTTATAGCATATAAAGGGTTTTCAGGATTTACAGCAATTGTTAAGGCATCAATACCTACTTTAATTTCATTGTAATCTTTGATTTTTGCTTTTTCGCTGTCTTTCACTTCACGAGCTACTAAACCGAAGTCCGCAGTGCCATCGATAACCGCTTTAATACCAGTGCCAGAACCTCCAGAAGATACATAAATAGTAATATCTTTATCTGGCAAAGAGCTATCTACATGATTCCAAGTTTTATTCTTTTCTGTAAAATCTGTAGCGATTTTAGAAATAACTGGTGCCAATGTGGAGGAACCATTATATGTCAGTTGAGTAGATTGAGAGCTTTGATTAGACCCACAACCTACAGTAATAAGCATTGCTGCACCAACACAAGCAGCAAGAATTGCACGTTTAGTAAAGCCTTTCATATACAATCTCCTTAAAATAACAATAATTAAGAACTATTCAGCATGAGTATAATTATACCAAAATATAAATCGTCATTACAATAAATTTCAAAACCTATAGAATGCAGTATTTCTACCACATGTTACTATATCCTAAGACTACTATATACATATAAATAACATTTTTCTGTAAAATAATCATATATCAATTAATTTTATAATTCTAACGCTTAATTTAGTAGCATTAATCATTTACATAAATCATCTATAAATGGTACTATTAGCAGTGCACTAGGATTTAGTTATTAAGAAAGAAAGGTAATAACTATGTTTTCATTTTTACAACCTAAAGAGGCAAAATCATCAGTTCCACAAAGTATGATTATGAATTTATATTATAAATATAGATTTCAATCTCTAGCCGGTGTATTTATTGGTTACGCTGCGTACTATATCGTTCGTAACAACTTTGCCTTATCAACTCATTTTTTATCAGATATCTTACACATGAGCAAAACGGAAATCGGTTTGCTATCTAGTGGTATGCTTATCGCTTATGGTTTAAGTAAAGGCTTTATGAGTAGTCTTGCGGACAAAGCAAGTCCTGCCAAGTTTATGGCTTTCGGTCTTATTTGCTGTGCAATTATCAACATTTTTATGAGCTTTGCCGATAGCCTCGCCTTCTTCTTAGTATTAGTAGTTCTTAATGGTTTCTTCCAAGGCTTTGGTGTAGGTCCATCCTTCATCACACTAGCTAAATGGTATCCAAAACAAGAACGTGGCCGTTATGGGGCAATTTGGAATATCTCACACAATCTTGGTGGCGGTATCGTAGCGCCAATCGTTGCAGCTGCGTTATACTTCACCACTACGGATCACTGGCAATTAGGTAGCTATGGCATTCCAGCAATTATTGCCATAGTTGTGGCTATCGCTATTGTCTTCTTAATTAAAGAAAGTCCAGAACGAGAAGGTTTACCACCAACAAGTGAAATCATAGCTGATACTGCTCACAAAGCACATAGAAGCTCTGAAGCACCTCACATGAGTACAAGAGAAATTTTTGTAAAATACGTATTAAAAAATAAAAATGCTTGGTATGTGTCTCTAGTTGATACATTCGTTTACATGATTCGTTTCGGTATGCTTACTTGGCTTCCAATTTACCTATTACAAGTAAAAGGTTTCTCCAAAGCAGAGATGTCTGTAGCATTCTTATTCTTTGAATGGGCTGCTATACCTTCTACTATTTTTGCGGGTTACATTTCCGATAAATTCTTTAAAGGTTATCGTATGCCACCAGCAATCATTGCTGTAAGTATTATCTTCTTCTGTATCTTTGGCTATTGGCAAAGTGAATCCCTCTTGTGGGTTACGTTCTTGCTGCTATTGTAGGTTGCTTAATCTACATTCCTCAATTCTTAGCATCTGTACAAACTATGGATATTGTACCTCCATTCGCTGTAGGCTCTGCCGTTGGTCTTCGTGGCTTCATGAGTTACATCGTAGGTGCCAACCTTGGTACAACACTATTCGGTGTATTAGCAGATAAATTTGGTTGGAATGCAGGTTTCTATCTTTTATTAGTAGCATGTGTTCTTTGTATTACATTCTGTGTATTGCACACTTTGGCGCAAAAGAATTAGATGCTAAAGAAGCAGAACTTGAACAACTACAACCAGCTGAAGCAAACAGCTAACAACTAAATTCTAGAGCAAACCAAAAGGTAGCAACATATATTGTTGCTACCTTTTATTTATTCTTAAAGAAATTTGCCAAAAACCAAATTATGGGCCCTATGAATCTCACCTTCTTAATAGTATCCATTTTATCTAGAATAGGCTTAGTTATCTCTGCATTGCTTTCAAGAGACACATATTCCTTATCAACATAAACGCCTTTGGAATACTCTGTCGTATGAACCCGTTTTTCAATAGTAAGTATATGAGTGCCATTATCATCTTCATACTCTTCATAACGAGAGAACAGCACCAATATCTATATCTGTATCTATATCCCCTCTTGTACCTATTGCCATCTGATAACTTCGATGAACTACGTTCATATCAGATGGTATTACTTTGCCACATAACTTTGTAAACTGATATACATCATGTTTTTCATTCCAACTGATCCAAAACTCAGCATTATTCTTATGTTTAACCAGCTTATACTTATACCAAATTCTCCAATGAGTATCAATGTAACGAATTTTGCCTAGGATCGTATATAACTCATTTCGGATACGCAATGTATCGCCATAGTTAAATTTCATAAAACACTCTCATTTCCAAAACAATATATATTATTAATTACTATGATTGTACACATAATATAAAGTTCTGCCTAGATGGATATAACAAAAAAGGTAGCAATATATATGTTGCTACCTTTTATTGTTTTATAATCAACCTTGTTGGCAGAAATAAATGATATAGTTTCTATCTGGGCTGACTGCAGCGCCTAAAGAATAGGGATGATTCCAACTGCCACCAAAATCAAATACATACAGTACATAATTATCAGGTATTTCTACTGAATCTTCATTAAATGACAATCTATGCAAATATTGTTGCTGAAGCTTTCGATTTTCTTTTTCAGTATAAGTTGGATACACTTTATCTTTGGAACGCTTATTTTCATAATCTTGTTTAGGCTTTAATGCATCTCGAGCGTCCTGTATTCGTTTACGAGTTTCAAAATATCTCTTATACTTTGCACTATTGTCTTCATCTGGAATCTGTACCTTATTGAATTCTGCTAGTACTTGATTTTCTAACTCATATATTTCATCTACAGATTTATCAATTGGATTATCTTGTCGCTCTTGTATAAATTTACCCATCGGCACAGTTGTATTTTTTACAGTCAGTATCGACCTTGGAATTAATGCAGATAGAGAATCTGCATAGTCCATCTTCGAATCAATAAATTGTTTAACATACACATGGGATAAATCAGATTTTGAAACAACCACTTTAGAATTAGAACGTGCTTCATCAATATATGTCTTTAATTGTTCCGGTGTGCCTCCAAATGCAAATTGTACGTAAGCCCTACCTTGAAAAAAACTTGGATTACTATGCATATGAATATTTTTTGCAAAACCAGGTATTTTCTTTGGGAAACCAGGAATCATAGGCATCATTTTATAATCTTTAGGATTATTGATAGGATACTCAATTAATTCTATAGGTTTCAAAAGGCTCTCTAGTGACTCTTTTATTTCCTGTTTAGAGCGAACGGTAAATAAATCATGCCCTTTATTTTTGATCTAAATACTCTCGAATTGCCTTTTCATTTGCTTTATCCCGCTCAGCACGCGTCCTATAATCTTTAGTATTAATGGGATTTGTTAGCTTAATCTCTCCTTGACCAATCTTTTTCATATATGGGCTCACGATGCGTAAAGGTTTATCTCGACCACCAATAAAATAACCTTGATTACGTGTTGCTTCAGTATTATAGTTTTTAATTTCTTTTAGTGCTTGTTCATCCTTATCATTATAAAGTGGATCAAACGTTTTGTATTCACTACCAAAATCAGATTTTTCTGATATTTTTAATCGCTGAGAAGCGTGCTCCTTCTCCTTCCGTTCTAATGTAATTTCATCTTCAATCGAAAGCTTTTTTGGATTTATAGATTTATCCCTTATAACAGCTTTAAATGCACCAGGAATAATCTCAACAAAATCTAATTTCACAGGGGCTTTAGTTTGTACAGACTGTTTTGACTTTGTATTATTTTTCAGTTCAGCACTAGTATTTTGGTTTATCCCATCCACTGTTGCAGCTAAACTAAACTGACTAGATATTGCTAGTGAAAGCAGCATTAGTACAAAATATTTCTTATTCATTTCTCTCTCCTATATACACCTACAACTTTATATGTTATAGCAAAAAGGACCTACAGTAAACTGTAGGTCCTTATATTTTGGTGCGGATTGAGGGTTTATACTCAATACTTCGCACCATTACTACATTATTTAAGCTCTACATTTCAAAAAGGGGCAAATAAGGGGCAATCATTATTTTTCTTTTATTGAATGCAAGTATTAACCACTTTTTCCAAGTCCCCTGTACCATCAAATATATTGAATCCTATTTCACGAATCAGTTTCATTTGATATTTGTGTTCTTCTCTTGTACGTTTAAACTCTGTTAAATGTTTTACCATACCTCTCATTAGAGATATGTTTGTTTCCATTTCTTCTATGTACTCTTTAATACTATCATAATCAATTCCTATTTTTTCTTCAATCGGCACTACAGACTTAACTGTTGCTACAGGTTGCCTATTAAATATTTAGCAATTTCTAAATTAATAGGATCTACATTATTGTACATAATACAAGTTATTTTGTATGCCGTAGCTTCTGTGAATACAATTAATCGTGAAACAGCACTATGCATAGGAATATTATTTTCTTCCTTATAAGCAATTACTTCTTCCTTTTCCAAAAGTTGATATGACAAGCCTTTATCTTTTAAATGCCATAGAATGCTTGTTCTATTTCTTTTTACTATTTCTGCAAAATCACCAATGGTTATGACAGGTACACCTTTATATGTCTTACAATGTAGTTCGTTTGGGTTTACAGGCTCTTCTAAATAGCCTTGTTTTTATGTTTCTTCCATTTCGTTGAAAGCTTCAATATATTTTAACTTCCACTGTAGTGCTTTCTTGCCTGTAAATCCCATGGCAAGGAGTGAAAACCATGGTTCATAAGGTATTCTTTATAATCTTTCCCACGATTTTGATAGATGTTTCTTGGAAAAATTTAGTGGCTGAATTTTCAAATAAAATTCTAAAGCAACTTTGATCTTTACCAAAATGGTCTGCTATATCTTTACTTGATACTACGATTTGATTATTACTGAATTACTACTAATTGTTTCATGATACTAGCTCCTTTATTCTTTAAAGGAACAATGCACTCATGATATAATATTTCATGAGGACATGTTCTCCTACACATAAGGCAACTACTCAACTTTCCACGGATGGTAGTTGTCTTATTTTTTTAACCTTTTGATAGCCTCTCGGATTGCATCTGCTTTTGATATTTGTTTTTCATCACAATATTCATTTAATATCTTATTAGATTCACTATCTAATCTAACTGTAATTCTTGTTTCCTTTGGATTATCCGTAGGTCTACCCATTTTTGCAGCACTCATTTCATCACCTCACTTATGTCTGCCTTAACTATATTATATATTTTGTCTGACATAAGTCAAATAAACTTTTCTTAAACTAAAATTTGGTGGCCGAATTTTCGGCTGACAAAATTCATTCGTGGAATTTTCCACTAATAAAATTGGTGGCTCAATTAGTATAAAATTAGTGTCACAATTTTGTTCCTCTAACCTTTCACGATAAAAAGAGCCACCGCATCATCTGTGCAGTGGCTTTAACTTTTATTATTTATTATCTCTTATCCTTAACTGGAAATACGGAATGATCCTTATCATACCATAGCGGAAAAAACGTTCCATTTGATACATATCCAACTAATCTCTTTTTACTAGCTAATCGTAACGAGAACACTTGTTCAAAATTTCTCATGTATCCATCTTTGATATATTTCTCTTGATAGTCTTTTGGCAATTTAATAGCTGGAATATAGTGGCTATTACTCCCACCATTTTTACGTTTTCCACCAGATGCAGATTTTACTTCAGACCATGTTTGTGTAGAATAGTCCTCTAGTTTATGAATAATATTAGTAATAACATCATTTCCATCTAACTCACACCAGCATTTATGTTCACTGTAATATGATTTAAAAGACCATTTAAATAACTCTGTATCAAAATTACGTATTTTAGAGATTGGTTTTTCAGAACTCTTTATTATCTGCTCTACCCTTTTTTATTTGCCATATTACCAATTTCCTTGATAATACTCTTCCATGGCTTCTTTGGTAATAATAGTATCGCAATGTGCACCAGCTGGTAATCCACCTCTAGCATCTACCCAAGGTGCTTCCAGATGTCATTTGGCTTAAATCATATCCAGATACATCTTTAAGACTATTACATACTACATCTATAGTAGCTTTATGATCATCACTTATTCTATTGGTATCTGGTTCATAACTTTCTAAAAACTCTGAACCTTCAATCATTAACATACCTTTATGCGTTTGAAATAGCTTTCTACAAACTGGACCTTTAGGCCATGCTTCGAAATCATCTTCAAAGATAGGAACATCATCCCACACTAATGCCATTGCTTGCGAATAGAAAGCTAACTTCTGTAGCTTCATTGCTGACATTGGTCCAAAGTTATCAATTATGTATTTTGCAACATCATAGATAGTACTTTGTTGTCCTTTTCCTTTCATAATATTTGCCTCCTTAACATCACAACCTTTGTTAAGATTAGTTTATAATCCTTTCATTAATCATGATGAAAAGGCAAATCTTTATTTATGCTTCTTTCCATACAGTCTTTTATATCCCTTGCCTTGTTTACCAAGCCAGTTGGGGATTTCTTAAATACCATTCTTTAAATCCATTCTTTACACGACCTCTACAATTCTGTTTCAATTAGTCAGCAGTAACATTCCAGCGCTCTGCAGCCTCTTGTTAGTGGTCATAATATCATCTAGTTCAAATTTCAATTTTATCACCCTCTAACTAAACGTTTAATTGCTAGTATCAAAACAATAATAGTTACTATATTAATCAGCCATTCTAAATATTGCATAATTCACCTCGTTGATTTACAATGATGTTGAAAAGGTGGCGGGGCTTTCACCCGCCGGCTTTTTACTACTCCTTGCTAACAAGTTTCAGTATTGCTAGTGCCAGTACCAGTGGCGTTAACGCATTCGCTAAACTTGTTAGCTTTTCTATTATGTCCACTTTTATCACCTCCTTACATTTTTATTATACCCTATATCGTGTATAAAGGCAAGTATTTATTTTGATTTTTACAAATAAAAATAGAGCCTACCAACCTAGATATTTTCTAAGTTAGTAGGCTCTTTTATTTATATTTGCGTGTATCCACCATTACACGCTATGGAGATAAACTGGATCACTTCCTTAATGTTTGAATTACTACAATAATTGCCCCACTCCTTAACACTTGTGATATATTTCGTTGCATCCGTAGCGTTTAATGGTTTTCTTGTCGTTGTCGATTTGTCCTTTCAATTCGGTCAAAGAGTTCTGCATTTCGTTCAAGGTAACTTCTTGCTTCACTAAGTCTTGGCTTTGTTCAATTCGTTCTCTAATTTGGTGATTGTATTGTGTGCTTCGTTCAATTCTTCCCTTTGCTTCATTAAGCTCTGTGCTTCGGTCAATGGAATGTTGGATGCTTCGATTGAGCTCAAGGCTTTCGTTTGTTGCTCTTGAGCTCGTTCCACTGCGTTAAGGGTACGCTGATAGTCGGTTCCGCTTGGCTGATAGAAGATATATCCTGATGCAAAGGCAGATGACGACCCCAATACCACCGATAATAATATAGCGGTAAGTAGTGTTATCAAATAATACTTTGATTTTGTCATACATTATACCCCTCCTGCATAGTCAGTAATTCCCCTAGCAATGGCACGTACGATAGTGTCTAAATCATTAGTTAGCATAGCATGGTCATCTTCGTTATCAATGAATGCCATTTCAACTAATACTGCAGTTGCATCTGTACCATTTAGCACCCAAAGGTCATCACGTTTTTTAATACCACGATCAACTGTATTAATGCTACGGATAATTTGACTTTGAATATCGTTCGCCAATCGTTGCCCATTAAAAGACTTGTACAAGGTTTCTGTACCTCTAGCTTGCGTGTTAAAAGCATTACAATGAAGTGATACAAAGATATCTGCCCCCCAAGCATCAGATTCAGAACATACGAGACCTAAATCATCATCTTGTAGAGTACGAACTTCGCATCCTGCTGTTTCAAGATAGCGTGCCAACATCTTGCCTGCATCACGAGCTACATCGCATTCACGAGTACCATGTACAGGATTGACTGCACCACTATCTAAGTTAATATCATGTCCGGGATTAATAAATATCTTCATCGTTTATCCTCCTTTTCTAATTGGTCTGGAATACCGTTACCGTTTTTATCTATCCAAAGTGCAAGAAAACCAACAAGGGCCGTTAGAACAGAAGGGATAAATATATGATCTATGATATTAAGCCCTACATTAATCAGCTTGTTCGCCTCGTCAGATACGTACCCGCTAACAAATGACATAACATACTGAGTTATTACCAATAAAATAGGCACTAGCATAATAAATACTAGCGCCCGTGTAGCGAATATACCTGTAGGGTGGAAGTTGCCCACCCTTACAGATTGATATGATTTTTTAATTGTATTGATGAGATTTGGCGGTATGTTCATGTAGCTCCTCCTTTATATCATCAACACGTACTTCTAAGGCTTCAACTTTTGCTGATAATAATACTTGCTTGCTTTCCGCTTTAATCCGTTCTGCACGTGATAATTTGATTTCATCCTTCAAATCTTTTAGCGTATCAGTTAGCACGCCCCATTTTTCTTGAAAAATAAGATTATCTTGCATCCGTTGTGAGTCTAATTGTTGTAATAACGGAATAATCAACAATCTATATCCTGCCCCAGCAACTATACCCACTATCGTAAGCGTGGTTAAAATGTCATTCAATTCAAATTGCCATGTCCACATTTATTACCCCTTTCTCCAGTACCCTATAATATCAATAATATAACGATTGTTCGCCGGTACGCCCCAGCCCTTAATTATACGGCTATTTCGTTCAACATAAATGCTATTGTTATTTACATCAACGCTTCGTTCTATTAGCCTTACTGCGACTGGTGCATTCGGTGGGAGCGATGCGACCATATTGCCATTACCGGAAGGGGTTTTCAATTTAAAATCAAAATGCAAGTACCCCCAACCTGTTAACGGGTCGAACGCTAAGTAACCTCTATCAGCACCAGGATTACTGGCTATAGCGTTTCCCCAAACAACTTCATATATTTCGACTGGTTGAGAAGTCGCTTGTCCACCACCGCTTCCAGGGTCGCCCTTAGGGCCTTTTAAAGCCAGTAATTGTTCCGCCGTGAAATCAGAGTATTTGAACGGCTCGCCTTTATCACCTTTCGGTCCTTTAAGTGCGTTAAGTTGGTCTTGTGTAAAGTCGGTAAATTTAAAAGGCTCCCCTTTAGGTCCTGGTGGCCCCATTGGTCCTCGTTCACCGTCCGTGCCACGTTCTCCAGGAGTTCCAGGTTCCCCTTGCGGTCCTGGAGGACCAGGAGGACATTGCGGTCCTTGCAATTTAACAATCTGGGTATTATCTTTGACAATAATTTTATCATCAGGATCCTTTATATGAATATTCTCATCGTTCATATCATTTCCCCCTATTGCTTATTCCTTCACATATTGTGATTTCACCTTTTATTAAACATTTGATAGGCTTATTACCACTCCACAAAAACAAATCCCAGTAGTACTTACCACGGCTTAATGTATCTGTGGCCAAAGATAAAATGATTTTGCACAGCTCATCATCTTCTAACCCATCTTGAGATACGGATATATCAAACTTTGCCTTGTACTCCTCATCTGTTGGATATTTTCTAACACATGCAAATAGGCTCTCACTATCTACCATATTGGTATAACCAACATTTAGAGTAATTGTTTCTCCTTTAATCACATTAAAGTTGTGTAGGACCGGTAGTTTCATCTTCACGCACCTCGTCCAATTCCATTAAGTCATTATGGATGCATCCTTCTGTTGGGCATGTTCCATCCTCATTTAATATTTCATAGCACCATTCACAGAACTTCATTACAGGAATATCACTTTTAATTTCAAATGTTTCCATTATTTCACCGCCTTAATTTTTAATACCATTTCTTGATTCAGTTTCTTAAACTGTTCTTGCAAGTCGGTAATATCGCCGTTAATCAATCGACGTCTCAATAACATTTGTTCTAGCCTTTCAAAACGTCCATTGTAATAATTTCTAATTTCAGCGATTTTTTCCGCCTTTGTTGGCTCTTTTGCTTGCGGTTCAACGAACTTACCGTCTACATAAAATTTACCGCTCATAAATTCATCGAGCATGTTATCGCCGTCTTCGGAGTAAATATAATTAGCAGCATCCGGCCATTCCTGTTTAGCAGTTGCTAGTAATTCATCTTTGCTAATCATATTATCAACAAAAGATGTAATGCGTTCACCTTGTTCATTTAATACAAATACATATTGATTCATTTCTTTATACCCCCATAGCAATTACGCGATACTTGCCAATATATCTACTGTCAGTATTGTCAATCGTCATATAGTTTGGTGCATTCGACCACGTAGCAATTCCACTAAGATTAACAACCGACTGGTCGCCATTAGCTATTGCGATATAGTTTGTTGTCTTAAATGAAATCGGAAAATTAAATGTCGCTCCACCGGCACCAGGGTCTGACTGTGTAATTCCCCATTGAACAATGAAGCCGTTTGCAAATTTCACATATCCATTAACACTATCCAGTTTCGATGCTACGATAGCACCTTGACCTAACAATCCTTTAAGTGTGCCTAAGTTAAGCACTTTATTAATATCGCTATCGTTGTAGTTAGAAGTAATAAAGTTAATAACTTCTTGTGAGTTATCGCCTTTTGTTACTTGCAAGCCTTGATTATGTTTAGCGATTGATTTTGCATATTGGTTAGAGGTAATATCTAGTTTTTTATTAAATGCGTCTTGATGTGCATTTGTAGCCGAATTATGAGCTTTAATAGATTCATCTAGTTGTTCCCTAGTAACAGCCGTAGATAAATCAATAAGGCCTTTTACATTAGGATTATCTCCTACCCCTAAAGCAATCAATAGGCGTTGCATTGGAATTGCATTTGTTTTATCTGGAATATAAGAGGTTAATCCACTAGCGTTAGAATATCCAATGAGTTTTTCTTGCCCGCTGTCACCATTCTTTCCATAAATACCAACTTCTCTCCAATAAAATCCTGTTTCAACTTTTTTATTATCAAAGTTAAATTGTAACTGCATTTGCCCATTTGTCACTTCTTTGACATTACTCAATCCAATTTCTAATTTAGGACTAACAAGCGATGTTAAATTATCAATATTTGTTGTTAATTGTCCATCGCCTATTACTGCTTTTGTAATGATCAATCTATCATCAACTTTACCTGTAGATGATTTTAGAATCATTTTATTCCCTTGTAGTGTTAAACTAAGTCCCGGAAATTGTGCCATATTATCCTCCTATTTCAATTACTTCTTCATACCCAATTACACTGCCATAATATTGATTATGTTTAATTTCAACATCGCCCCACAGTTTACTCATACCAATTTGTGTTTCTTCTTCTGCTACAACAAGTCCTGAAATAATCAATTTTTGTTCAAGTAATTGTTCTTCCCAAACTTCATAAGCAATGTGTGCTGGCTTAAACTCCTCAATGGTTTGCTGTAAACCATTGATATCTTCACACATGTCTTTTGTAAACTTTAATTCCATAGTATAGCTTTCATTCTTTGGAATTATTACTGCAGACTCATCAGATACAAAGTTATTGGCCAAGGCTTCTAGAAACTCTTTTGTACTACTATCAGTATTATTTAACTTTGCAATTACACGGCTTCGTCTATTATGTAAGCTATCATTTATAGCGCTTATTCCAACAAACTCTTCCCATTTCGATAATGCATAAGTTGCTGATTGAATATTATCTTGTTTTAATAGTTCAATTAACAACAATCTAATGCGTTCATGTTCTCTACTATCTGCATCACTTATTGCTTTAAACTCTAAATCTTTTGCAATAAAAAGAGGCAGATACGTAAGTATATCTACCTCTTTCCATCTAATAAAATCACTCATGCACGATCACCTCTTTAATTGTTGGTAATTGTTCATTTGTAATATCAATATTAGTAATCCCTTTATTAACTTTTAAATCACGATAGTCTAATACCCCTGTTTCTTTATTAGCTAAAATAGCTTTACCAATATTAGCATAAGATACATATGTGCCATTAAAAATTTGCTTTTTAAACTCCTCATTTAATACCTTTTTAATAGCCTCTATATCTGCTTTTCCCTTTGTCACTGTTAGTTCAATATTAATATCAAATATTGTTGGTGTTACTATAGTAACAGTTGCCCCAATTGGTGCGTTTTCAGCTAGTACAGCCTTAACTTTTTCAATTAATTCTGTACTAGCACTTTCACGTTCATTATTGATAATAATAACCTTAACTGTTCCCGGACCATTCCATAATGGAATTACTTTAACTAAAAAAACACCATTAACTAATCGAGCCCACTGTTCATAATGATATACATTGCCACTGGTTGCAGGTTTTCTAACTTTTAATAGGAGCCTATCTAAAAGTTCTGCATCAGTCTCTTCATCATATCCATCATAAGCAGCCGCTTCATTGGTAACTGTACTAACACCATATATCCCCCCAACTATTTCTGTGATTGTATTTGCCCCTACATTCAAAGATTTTCCAAGTTGTTCAGATAATGCCAATACTTTAGCACTCCCAGTATCGCCTAGATTGACCTCCTTAGAAGTCCTAAATGTTTCATCATTGTCTGTGCTAAACAAACTCCCTTCAGGGATTATCGTATTAGCTGTACCAGTTATAGTTAATATTACATTAGCTTGTGTTGCAGCTTTTCTAAATACCCCATGAGCTTCTGCATGACGTGTTAAATATTCTCCCCATGCAGTTTGAGGAAAGGCCGCATCAAGTATCAACTGCATTTCTGCATAAGACTTTTCAAACTCAACTGCATTTGAACTCAAAGTATCAAATACAAATGTTCCTTCATGTGTACTTAGGCCTTCTTTATCTATTTTTTTGAAATCTGCTAGTAGCCGTCCTAGCACATCTTGCTTACTTTGTGGTTCTAGCATTATACTTCAACTCCTATCGTATTTGGTCCATAAATTGTTTGTAACTCTATTTGCAGTGTAATTATTTTATGTTCTTGAATTACATTTACTGCATCTACATTTATAATGTATGGATTAACTAATAACGCATCCTTTACATATTCAAACAGATCATATTGACTAGGTGTATCATTAGGCTTTTTCCCAATGAATTGTTCAAACTCAATGCCATAATCATCATAATATGCTCTATAACGGTATCGCTCTACTCTTAATGTTTTCCACACCCATACTTTTATTGCATCATTCCCTGTTACATATTTATGATTACCATTTCTATCATATTGATAGGTATCTCGTTGAAAGTCCCAAGCTAACTCTTTGCATAGTGGCAGGTTTTTATTTACGTCAATGCTACTTGGTGTATTCCCTTTCATAAATGGATTACTCATTGCCGTCTAACCTCCTACATTTTCCATATACAAAGTACTGCTCTGCTGTACTTTCATCATCACCTACTATCGGAATTAACATTACTTTATCGCCTATATGCCATGTATCAGTCATGATTCTAGTTTTTGTATAATCATTATGAATAGCGTGTGTATGACTAGCAAATTCTGCATAGCCACCGCCACCGCTGCTACGTGGTTGTGTTTCGCTTACAATATGCCCCTTAGATTCTCTATAATGACCTTGTAACCAATATTCATCAACCCACAAAAAGTTGCTATTTAATTCCATTCCATTGAACGATACAACTAGATTCGGAGGTGGTGATACTATCGTACCAATTCCCGGCATTGCTTGCTTGCCTGCGTTTCCGCCCACGTTACTCATGATACCTAATATTCCTGTATAAGGATCATTGTTTTTCTTCGGCACTTTCACCCTCTCCTTCCTCTGGTTCTCTGATGTACTCTAGATTCAATTCCATTGTATGTGTATTATTTTCAAATATATGAGTGTCAGACTTAATGAAGAATACTCCTTTTAGTTGCTCTTCTTCAATTACTACAGAATAGCCTGCAATACATTGTATATTCCCTAGTGCAGAAATACTTGAGTCCATTTTAATTCCTTTAATTTTCGCCTTAGCTTTAGCTGCATTATCAACAGGAAACTTTGGCTTTTTAGGTGTACTTGTTGTACTAGACTTTTTCTTTTTAGTCGCTTTCTTTTCCTTTGGTTCTGGCTGATTTTTATATATATCTTGGAAAATACCATATTTTTTTATTAGCTCATCCTCATTATCTATCCGAATTACATTACCTGCTGCATCAACAGTTTTTACTCGGTTTACCATTTCTTCAATAGACTCTGAATGTGATGAATTTATTACATCGTATGTATCTCTCGCTATATATTCTTCAATGATTGTCCCTTTTTCAATCAAGTTAATTCCACCTTCTAATAATATTGCAGTGAAATCTTTTTGAATATCAGCCTTTGTTTTCTCAAACAACATTTGAAAAACTTCTGTACATGTTTTTTTATCTGCCACAAAGTTTACTACTGTAGGTATATCTGGTAATGTCCCTACAGGTACTTCAACCTCTGCACATACACGCTTGAAAGCATCAACTACATTTGTAGCATTAAAAACTAAACTTACTTTAGACTTTGCTAGGTATATCATCCCATCATAGCAAGTAATATCATATGTATTGTCATTTGTATTTCTTTTTCTAAAAAATACACGTCCAGTAAATATTTTTGCATTATCTACGGTCACTTCTATGCGATCACCTAAATCAATTAAATAGTTTGGAAATGATATATCTTTAGGATTATAAGCATATGAAAACTCTAACTTTCTAGCAGCTTCTTCTCTATCACCGCTCCATGTGAACTTAGAAATAAGATGTGTAACATCTACTCTTTCATCCTTTTCATTAATATGTTCTATTAGTGTAATCATAGTGGCCACTCCTTACCATTCATTTTTAATGACCGCTTAGATACTTTTAAAACTGCACCAATCGGACTTTTACCAGCTTTAACCATCATCTTATACATATTTAATGCCTTTTTGCCTTGTTCAGCTATTGGCATTATTTTTGATACGGCCTTATTTGCTGTATCCATGAAATGTTCTTGTGGATATGATGTTATAGCTTGCTCTTCTGGAGCTTCTGCGATTCTACTATGTAATCCTGTAGTATCATTTTTAATCTCTGCTGTTGGTTTTATGTATCTATATTCTTTGAGTGTCATCTCATAATATACATCACTCGTACCATCATGCTCATCCTGATTAAATGACTCAATTGTACAATACATAGAAATTGATGTATTGGAAATTGAAATCTTACAGGGTTTACCACTTGTAGCAAATCCATCAATTTTCCTCACTAGATTATAAGGATTTGTTTCGTTTGTTTCAGACCACTCATATTTTTGTGCAGGAAAAAAGCCCTCAAAGGATAATGTCTGAAGGCCTCTTTTCCCCAACATATTAATTTCACCAATAGCATTGATATTCAAGGTGCTATTGTTATATGTTCGTCCCACCTTAAATGAAGCTGGCGTTACTGGCAATATAACATTTTGGCCTGCACAGGATAATGTAAACTTACATCCCTGTGGTATTCCTTTGCCTCCAAAGAAGCTCATAATTGCATCAAAAAATGACATTATACAGCTCCCCCCATTCTATTGATAGAACGTTTTTGTAATTGATAATGAATTTGCTCTGCAATTTCGAATGTTAATTCTTCTACAGATTTTCCATCGTTACGAACATTAAGATTAGCTATATTTACATTAATGCTATTACCAGAAGAACTACGTTTCCCTTGATTATATGCAGAATTTAATGATTGTGCATGAGGTATTACTTGTGCACCACTTGGTAGATTTACTATTTCAGCCCCACGATCATGAATCATAGCAGGTTGCTTTCCAGTTATCAGTACCAGAATACAGTAAAGGGATATTTAAAGGTCCAAAATGTGAACCACCAACCCCCGGCACCCAATCTGGAATGTCCACCGAAATACCATTAACCGCCGAAATCAAACTATTAATTGATGCTTTAATACCTGCAATAACTCCATCAAAGATACTTTGGATTGGCATTACAATACCTTCAAAAATTTGAACAATACCATTCCATGCCATGCTCCAATTTCCTGTAAACACACCTACAAGAAAATCTGTAATACCATTTAATACAGTTGTAATTCCATTTACAACGCCTTCAACTACAGTTAATGCAAAGGTAAGTATCCCTGTAATGCCTGCAATAGCCACATTAAACCCTACTACTAATGCCCCTAATGCTACTGCAAGCGGTCCACCAATCAAAACTTTAGCCGCCTTACTTACAACAGTAAAAATAATGTTAAGGAAAGGTGCCATTAATTGGTAAATTCTACCAAATGATGTGGCCACTTGACTAATTAGTTTTCCAAAAGCATCAGCTACTTTCGATACTATTGGCTGTAAAGCTGTAACAATTCGGCTAACTGCACCTTTTATGATACCTACAAATCCTATAAATGATTGTCCTATACCTTCTAATACTGGTTTTACCTTATCAAAGTTTTTATAAATTGCTAAACCTAATAAAGCAATTACGCCTATCGCAATCCCTACAGGACCAGTAAATACCAATGGTATTAATCTACCTATAATAGGCAGTACTCTCATAGCTACGCTACCAATACTACTAAAGGCTCTTGAAATTCCTTTTACGGATACTTCTAACAATTTATTGTTGATACTTTGCCCTCTTAATACTTTTCCAACATTTGCATATGTCCGCATCAAGGAACCTATACCACTTGTAATAGGTCCTAATATTTTAGCAAAAGCAGTAAAGCCTACAATACTAAGGCCTACATCAATTGCAGTATTTTTAATAGCTGGACTTAAATTAGTAAAGTATTTAGCTAGATTACCGATTGTGTCAGCCACCTTCTGTACCCTAGGTTGCAATACATCAGCGAAGCTAATAGCTAACGCCTCTACTTTACTTTCTAAATCCTTGAATGACCCAAGCAATGTTTTCTTCATTATATCTGCTTGTGCTTTAGATGAGCCTGTTGCAGAATCCATTGAACTACGCATATCATCGTATGCTTCTTTTGTAGTATTCAATACCGCAAGTAATGCAGATGTGGATTCTGTGCCCGCAATATCACCTGCTAATTTAAATTTTTCAGCTTCAGTTAGACCTTGCATTTTAGTTCGCAATTGATCATATACTTTGCCAAGTCCAATAAATTTTCCTTGTGAATCTGTGGTAACAATGCCTAATTTTTGCAATGCTACTGCTGCTTCTTTCGGAGGATCTATTAATCTGCTTAACATCATGCGTAATGCACGGCCACTCGTTGATGCCTCAATATTGTTATTACTCATGATAGCTAATGATGTAGATAACTCTTCTACCGAGATTCCTAATGCAGCCGCTGGAGCACCTGCATATTGAATTGCATTCCCAAAGCCAATCATGTCTAATCGTGATTTGTTTGCAGCCATTTGAATTACATCGGCCATTCGTGTAGCATTTTCTGCTACATTTCCTTCTTGTAGCCCCCATGTATTTAGTGCACCTGATACAATACTTGCTGTGGTTTCCAAATTTTCCCCAGATGCAACAGATGCTTCTACAATTGATGGTAAAGAGCTCATAATTTGACTAGCATTCATACCACTTGCAGCTAAACCATCCATAGCTTCTGCCGCTTGTGTAGCACTTATAGGGAAATCTGCACCTAGCTGTTTCGCAACATCTCTTAGTTTAAGCATTTCATCATGCGTTGCTCCTGCTTTTGCTCCAGCAGAAGTTACTGCAGAGTCAAACCCAACAAAGGCTTTAACAGAGGCGGCACCCATACCAACAATAGCAGCAGATACTGGCATCAATGCATTACCAATTCCACTAATACCTCTGCCAATATTTTGCAAATTCCTACCTTGCCTATCTGCCATATTAGCAGTTGTAGCCATTTGTGAATTAATCCCAGATAATACGGATGTTACACCATCATGTAACCGCATCACCAAATCAATTACTTCACTCATTTCTTATTCGCCTCCTCTCTGTCCTTAATTTCTTGCAACATAAAAGCACGGAGAACACTACGTTCCCCATGCCCCATTTCGTGAAATTCCGATGGCATTACATCATGATTGACATACATGTAATAGGCAAGATTTACATCACCATCGGAATATATTAGTTTTTTACGTCATTGATAACTTTTTTAATTGCTTTATCACCATAGCCAGATAGAGCCAATACTTCACGAGCGATTAGCTCAAGTTCGCCTGCTTTAAATAACTTAGTGAATAAAGCCTGTTTTGACGGTACTTGGAATTTTTGTAAAAGTTCTTTAGCCCCGAAGTCAGGCGAAACAATACCATCAGTTACAACATACTGTAAAAATTGACTTTCATCAGCAACACCATCTTCAGTAGCCAACATACGAAGGTCTGCAATGCGTTTGTAACTAATTTCCTTTACTGTTACAGTAAACGGTTCTTTAAAAACCTCTGACAATCTTGTAATTTCTAAGTCTTTTTTAGATGCCTCTTTTAATGTATCTAGGTCTTTTTCCATTAACTTATCAATGATATTGCTCATCTATTAATCCTCCACTTTATCAATCACGTCAAATTCTGTAAATGTAAAGTCTACAGATTCTTCTACCAATGCGCCTACTTTCCAATTGGCAAGGTCTAGAGAATCAAAAGTTACATCATACAAGGTTACTGTTTCTACACCTTTAGCATCAGGATCATCTAATTGAATTACCAATTGGCACACAGTAGCTTTACCTTTTTTTAGGTTTTCAGCCATTTTACTAATCATCAAAGAAGATACTTTGTTCATAGTTAAACTGCCTGTACCTTCATAACCAACATATTTGTATTGTTTACTCATTGTCTTGGCTTTTTTAACTTCTTCTTTGCTTAATTTAATTGTGGCTTTAACTGCGGTAGCTTGTGATACCAAAGAACCATCTAACCACACTTGGCCATGAGAGCCTGTCATTACTTGTTGCGCTGCAAAATTCTCCATGTGTTCCTCCTATTAAATATTAATTGGTAATTGGATATCTTCCATTGCATCAAGTGGTCTTACTTTTGCTTTTAGGAATACGATTTTCTTAGTATCCAATTTCTTAACTTCATCATCTGTCATTTTAGCCAATTCTTCTTTTGTGAATAAGCCATGGGATAATTGGTATGTTCGAACTGCTTCACAATCAATTTCGCATGTAGAGTAATCTTTTTGTAACAATCGTTCATTTTCCAATTGTTTGAAATAACCTAGAATTGCACTAATCAGCAAACATTTGTTCTCGTAATCATTTGTATATTTACCAATGTAAGAATCTTGTGCGGTTTTTCTGATATCGTCATAAATCATTATCCATAATGTCTACAATTTTAATTGTTTGATATCCTTCTAGTTTTCCTTGGCTTGTTGTTACCAAAGAGTTCATGGCACGGCTCATTTTAAACTTTTCGCCATCATACCAAATGAAGAATTTACCTTCATTCACCATTGTATCCATCTCATCTTGAGTATGGCGGTCACAATCAATGACTTCTGTTAATGGTGCATATGTAGCACTTTGTGTCATATTTGTTCCTGCAACAAGGCCTGCAATGCGTGCGGTATATTCTGCTGCTTTATACTCACGATCTGCTGTAACAACCTTAGTGTTACCAAAATTAATTACCCCTTCGTAATCTGCATTAGAACCCGGCAATACTACCTTAATTTTTTTGAATTTATTCTCACGTGCTGTTTTCACCCACGTTGCAACATACTCCAATTGAGCAGTTTCAATTGTTGGGATTGCTAAATAATCAAAACGTTCTGTAAGCATTGCTTTTAATGGTTCTTGGAATCTATCTGCACCAGCTTTATCGCCACCTTGTTGCATCATATATACAACAACTTTCAAAGGTGGTTTGTTATAACCTTTTAGTGCTTTTAAGATGTAATCCTTATTTTTATCAGATAGTTCTTCTGGAATATCATCTACTGTATATACCAAGAATGGATTTGGTAGTACTTCGTGTCCATTAGTTTTTGTTGCTAGTTTATCAATTACTTGCTTTGTATCTTCTAAAATCAATGCAACAATCCCACGTTGGGAACGTTGAATGGCTTCAATACCAGCTTCAATAAATTTAACTACAACTGTAGGCATTCCTAATTTAGCCATTATTTATCCTCCACTTCTACTGTTAATGAGACATCACCCATCATGATGCCTTCTTCTTTCATTTTTTCAATTCGTCCTGTTGTATCCATAAATGTAATATCCATTGTGATTTGTAAGATATCATCTTCCTCTCCTACTCTATCTTGCTGAATATCATCCACATGTAAATAACGATCACCAACAGGAAATCCCATTTGAAACAGTATTAAAAATTTATCAAACACTGTTAAATAGTGTTCTTCATCCTTATCTTCATTGCTAGGGAAATATGTAGCAATGATAGTTACATTTCTTTTAATAAAGTTCTTTGTTTGCATCTCTGAACTCATTAAAAGCTTTACAAAAAAGCACGGCATAGTGAACTCTTCTAAAACCTCGTCACTATATACCGTGCATTTATATTCGTCATGTAGTTTCTTTGCCACAGCTTTCCATATTGCCACTTGTGATAATCGGTTAGCCATTCTTTAACTTCTTCCTCAGCTTTTTAAACATGTGTCCACCAACAGCTTCTCTTATATCATTACGATTCTTTTCAACTGTTCGTTTAAAGAAAAATGTCCCCTGTTTGAATCCTTTAATTTTCCCATGCATAGTTTTCATCACATGCCCACGTTCAACTAAATGAAAATGAGGTGATGTATTTCGCAATGTTGCTTCTAACGTACTGCTACTATTACCATTGATTGCCATTTTCCAACTCTTGGAAATTTTGCGTTTTCTACCTTTACCAACAGGTGATGCGCTAACTAATTCCTTTTTCATTCGGTTAGCTTCTTTCCGCATAGCTTTTTCCGCCTCTAATGGATACTCTTTAATGTATGAGTCCAATCTCCCCATAAAAGTTTTTATATCCATTATTTCCCTCGTTTATAGATATGACACATCAATTCTAATTTTGTATGCTCTTCATATGGATCAATTACAGTTTTAACTTTATAGACTACATCCTTATATCTGATTAATACACCATCAGTTATTCCACTTCTATATCTGATTGTAATCTTATATAATTCGTCTACTTTTTCTTTATACATTTCCAGATATTGTCTGCCACGTAATGGTTCAATACGTGCCCAAATTCTATTTGGAATTAGCCTTACTAATTTTTGCTTAGTAATTCCATTGCTCTCAATATCTTGATATGCCAATACTTCAATTCGTTTCGTTAATCTTCCGATTCCGTCTATATTAAGCATTCTCTGTCACCTCTTTAGGATAATTTTTAGATAGTGCAATATGACGAATTATAGGAGCTAGCGTGAATGGTAAATCATGAACAAATGTTTTTGAGGAAGTTGCCTCACGATTTTCGTACCAATGAGCAACCATATATTGAACGGCTCTACGGTATAGTGGCTCGTCAATATATGGTTTCCCAGTCATTTGCTCAATATACGTGACAGCAGCAGAGATAGATTCATCGATAAACATATCATCTTCTGTAATATCTTCATCGATTCGTAAATAAAGTTTTACATCTTCTACCGTCAACATAAATTACACCTATGCTTTCTTAGCCAATTTAACCAAAGAATTTGTATCGACAGGCTTGCCATCACAAATCATTGTAGATTTACGAACAATATCATCTGTTTCGTTATCTTCATATGTTTTTACACCAATTTGATAGTTAGTATTTAATGCATAATCTTCAAATCGATAAATGAACGCTACAATATCACCTGTTGTAGCCGCATCAATGTTTTTAAGGTAAGGCACAATCAATACGCCACGACCAAGAATAGAGCGTTCTGGTTTCCCACCCATGCCATAGTTAACACGTGCAATTGGTTGACCATTCTTATCTGTCATACCTTCAATGTTCATAAAGGTTTTCTTTGTCATTACCCAAACAGAGCCTTCTTCATATTCAACAGGTAGTTCCCCTTCTGCTTTTACAAGTGTTGCATAGTCAAAGTCTTTAACATCTAATTTCACGCCAGCAGCCGCATCCTTTAAAATGCCTGTAGGTTGACCATTACCAGTACCATTGATAATAGCATTCTCAATAGCTTTAACCATTGCTTTGGATACGTTATTAGAAATCATATTTTCAAATGCAGATAATGCCATTACAGATGTTTCTAAAGAAATAGATACTCGGCATTGTAGTTTGAAGTGACCAAATTGGATGTTACCAGTTGTTGCTTTTTGACGATCAGAACCTGTTCCTTCAGCTACCCATGTAGCTACAGGCATTACATTGCTTGTAGGAATTGCAAGACCAGATTTAAAGTTTGTATTGGTAACTAATGGCAATACCATGCCAACACTTTCCATTTTTTGAACAATCTTGTTCAAAACTGTAGGTGGGATTACTGCACCAATATCTGTAGTTAATGTATTTTCATTTTGACGTAATTCAGCAGGAATTGGTGTATTGTTCATTACATATTGCATGAATGCATTGCGATATTCTACAGAATCAAATACTTCTGCACCTTGTGCACGTTGTTCTGCTACAGGTACAGGCACTGTAGTAGCAGTAGGAACAGTATTCAAAATTGCTGTTCTACGTTCTAGTTCAGTTTCTTCTGCTTCCAATGCACGCAACTCAGTTTCAATTTCATCAAGATTCAAGTTAACTTGTGTAGTGTCTTCCAACATTGCACGCAATTCTGCTCTACGTTGTCTAATTTGTTCCAAACGATTCATATTATCTCTCCTTTTAGGTAATAAAAAAACACGCTTACTGCGTGTCTAATACTTTTTATGTCATGGCCAATAATGTTAGCCGTTTTCTTTTTTCGATATCTTCATATCTCTCATAGTCCCCATTTGCTCTAGCACTAACCGATGTGCCTTTATATGCAGGGTTATCTACAATAGATACATCATATACCGCTTTTACTGATTTAATTTTTCGTGTGTATACTTTATTTTCTCGGTCAATCTCTTCTTCTTCACCATTAACAATAAAGGCAAATGACATTTTATTTAAATCACCACGTTTAATTAAAGAATACACATCATTCCCAATCGAAGTGTCTGCTACATCACCTGTTAATTTCAATCCTTTTTCATCAACAGTTAACTGCAATGTTCCACTAGCGGTTCTAGCAAATAGCATACCGCCATGATTGTAATTTAATACGCATTGACTAAAATCAGTATTATCAAATGCGCCTGGTAAAATTACTTCACGATATTCATACCCAGTATAATCAGATTTCCAAATTAACGTTTCTTCATTGAAAACTGCGGCATATCCTTCTACTGTTCGTGTTTGAATATCATCAGTATCATTCTGTATCGCTTGCACCGTCATCATTCGGTGTTCCATTTTTCGGTTCTTCCTCATTTGTATCACCTCCTTTCGATGCATTTATTTGATATTCTGAAAGATCTTGATACTTAGCGAAGTTTAAACTTACAAGCCGTTCATCTCCACCTTCAACCCCTTCATACCCAAAGATTTCACGGATTTCATTCACAGTAACTGCACCTGTAGGCAATAGTGCTTGACTTACTTTAATTCTACTAGCTACAGACATGTAAGATAATCGATTGCTTTCCATTATGATTTCATTCCCATGTCCTTTTTCACGGCTAGTAAACAGTTTTTCTGTGAACTCCTGTGTTAGCTTAATAGCAATAGGCTCTAGTACAGATTCATAGAATGCTATGTATTCATCTTCTGTATAATCCCCACTTACAATTTTTTCGTTAAGCCCAAAGTGCTTATACACCATATCTCTAGCAAAGTCCATTTGGCCTTTGTTGAATGTACTTATTGTAGTTGTAAGTTGTTGAAATGTAGCCTTGTTATCTAGCGTTGCAATACCACTGCCATTTGCATTTGATACATATCTTTCCGTAAATTGTTTCCACAATGCTTGTTGGTCATCTTCACGAACAGTTCCTTCAAAATTGATAATCCCACGTAGTGAATTGCCATTTTTAACAGAATTAATAATTGCTGCTTTTACGGCATGTAATAAATCAAGGTCTTCTTTCAATGCCTTTGAGTTATCCTCGCCAAATAATTGATGGGTGTTAAAATGCCTTTTAATGTGAATCACCGCATCATATAGTACAGTCATGCTTTTACCGTTAATAAACTGGAACTTCACATATAAATTATTTGCAGTGTCTACCTTAATTTCAACGCTGCCAAAATCTAATGGATACAACCCAGTAATTACACCATTTATATCACGCTGAATATAAATGAAAGCATTGTTGTAGTTAAAGTACTGTGCAACAACCTTTTCAAGAAATTCACTAGCCGTCATAAATGGGTTTGGTCTTGTACCTAATATATGATTGATAGACTGTAACCCTGCCACCATTCCATCACTTGTTCGTCTAACATGTTTTAATTTCATTTTTCCAAGATGTCTAGCAATCGTATCAGTACAATCTCTGAAGGTTGTATCTGTATATGGCACCCCACTAAAAGGTGTGAATACATTTGTATATCCATCTAAAAATTCTGCACCAGTTAAATTAGCTTTATCGGTATTTCCAAATCCAAATATTTTATTAAAGATATTTCGATAGTTCATCATTTCACCTCCTTTCCTAAATAACATTGTGGTAATCTTCTTGATTTCGTTCATACTCAACGTATGCATCTAACATTGATGCGAATCCATCAATTCTCTTCTTTGCATGAATAGATTTAGTTGGCTGGATATTGCCATTACGATCTACATCTATTTCCACGTTAGCCATACACCATTTCAATATAGGATTGTTATCATAATTTATTAATTTTGCTTCTAATTCTGCGCCTAGTGCTTTCATTGGGCCACTCAGAGTTTTCTTGCCTTGAATGACTGGGTTCATTACAGAGCGCCCAAACTCTGACTTCATATCTTCTACAAAATATGCTGCACTCCATCCGTCATACCCACATTTATATAAATAGATATCATCTTCCTCTTGTCTTTCTTTGAACCATTCAACAATCAGCCGATAATCTATTCGGTTGCCTGGTGATTTTCGTATGAAGCCCCTCTTGTACCATACATCATATGGCACCTTATCTTCTTGTACTCGTTTATCAAACAAATCTTCTGGAATCCAGTACATTTGCTTAACGTATTTCACAGGATCATTAGGCACCATAAATAATAATGTTGCACAAGTAAGGTCTGTTGTTGCTGATAAATCTATTCCACCAATCCCATATCGTGGCTTTAACGCTGCTATATCAAAAGTAGCCGTATTGTTAAGTTGTTCAAATGTCAAGAATGCTTCCGATGAAGTTTCACGAATATTAAAGTCTTTTGTTAAAAGGTTGGTAACATGGATAGGATTATTTTGTGCGGTTTTTACCTTTTCAGCTAATTGGCTTGCACTCTTAATAGTTCCTAGTCCCGGATTAGCCTTTGCCCAACAATTAGGGTCAGTCCATTCCTTTCGACTGTCTAACTCATAAATGATTGGTAATATCCTTTCATTTTGATACCCCTGTTCATCATCGTAACCATCTACTATTTGGCATGCTTCGTCATACTTAATATCGTATATGCTTTCACGCACAGTGCCAGCTGTACTAGTGATGATAGTCAATGGTTGTTCCCTTGCGCTCATGCCATCAACGATTACATCATATAGATTTTTGTCCTTGATAGCATGTAATTCATCAATAAGCGCTCCATGTACATTAAGCCCATCTAAGCTATTTGATTCTGATGATAACGGTACAAACTTACCGTCATTCACATCGCACAATATTCGATTGACTCGTACATGACAAACCTTGTTTAGCGACTTTGATTTCTTAATCATTTTCGCTGCTTCATCCCATATAATTTTTGCTTGGTCACGTTTCGTGGCAGCGCTATATATTTCAGCACCCATCTCACCATCAGCAACCAATAAAAAAAGGCCTATTGCGGCCGCTAGAGTGGACTTACCGTTTTTACGTGCCACAATAAGAATTAGTTCCTGGTATTCTCTTACTTTGGTATCTTTATCTACGAACCCAAAAAGAGCTGCAATCAAGGCTTTTTGCCATAATTCAAGCTTTACAGGCTTCCCAGCCCATTTCCCTTTAGAGTGTTTACAGAACAGTTCAATGAAATCAATTGCAACTTCTGCTCTGTCTTTGTCATAAATATATTGCTCTGGAGTCTCCAGCTTATCGACTAAATGTTTATAGACCCTACGCACACGATCAGATACAACTATGTCCCCATCAACTATTTGGTTATAGTATTCTCTGATTGGATTCATCGTTTTACACGGTCCATTAAGAATTTCTTAAATTCTTCATCATTATCTTCATTTTTAGACTGTGGCAACTCGCCAAGTAGAACTTTTATGATTGAAATATAGTTCTTCATGAGCGTGTTGTAAGCCTTCGATTCAGTCGATTCTTTTTTACCAAATTGATTATTTCCGTTGCAATATTCTTCTACAAAACCTACTTTTTCTAATTCAATTTGTAGGTCATCTAATTGCATTTCCATATGAACAGCTTGTTCGATTGATTTCTTAATTAACTTTTTCTTTTCTTGTGAAAGTTCTTTAAAAATCCTGTTATATTCTGAAATCCTCTTCTTTTTTAACTTTTCTTTTTCTTCATTTGCCATCTCCCATCACTCCTTTGTCAACTACACCCCTCACATGTGCGACCTGTGTGTTACACGAAACTCCAGCACCGGTGTAGAAAAAAATATTTTCACCATAAAAATATGGGGGGGAGTTAATTATTATCATGTTCATTATCATTTACAGCTACTAAATCACCTAACTCGTTGAATATCATCCCACGTGTCGGTCTAACTAATAGGCTTGCACCGCTCGTCAATCCAGTAGGTATCGTCATAGCATCTAGCTCTGCATGTATTGCATTGTGACATTCAATACATAAGAACATAAGATTATCCCAACCATATGCAACCGCATCATTGTTAATGTTGTTTGGGTTTAGTGGCTTTTTATGATGTACTACCCAACGTTGTCTAGTCCCATCTGCCTTATTGATACTTTTTAATCCATGGCATCTTTCGCATATATAAAGCTTTGATTCTGCATATGCCTTTGCACATCTTCTCCACCTATATGAATTATAGAAATTTTTAGAATACTCTTTTGCCATTTTTTAAAATATCCCCTTTTTTCTAGGCCACTATATTTTATACATCATATCCCATTGCTCTACGATTAATTGCATATGCTTCATCATATGTAATACCTTCACGCTCTGCTACTTTATTTAAGCAATCATCTTTAGTTGGATATTGTCCACTGTGTGTATTGATATGGCATTGCGTACAGAGTTGTATTAAGTTCTCCTTAATATCTCCACCGCCACTACCACGTGTATTAATATGATGTGGTTCTATATTTGTTCTTTGTCCGCATATTTCACAATATGACTTCCGAATTTCTTGTATCGTTTTTTTGGATGTAATTCTTTTATGCTTCATCAATTTCCTCATATAAACTAAAAAGGACCGCATCATACAGTGTTGTGCGACCTGTGTATGATGTAGTCCTTAATAGTGTGTAGTTTTTCTAGGAGGCTTGTTGAAAGTGTTCTCTTCATCCATGCCCACATACAGTATCTCATATATTGAGTGTCAAATAATAGCAACCTTTTTGTAAATTTCCTCGAAATTTTTAATTGCTCTTTTATGTAAGTTATGAACATTCTGCCTTGAACAATCTATTAGTTCTGCAACCTTTTCCCAGGTGCATCCATTAATGTACCTATCTACTAAAACAATCCTTTGCTTAGTGCTACAAATTTGATTGATCATAAATCTTGCTCGCTCTCTCTCCTGCAAGAAATCACTCCATTCTTTCATAATCTCTTCTGTAACCGCATCAAGATTTGCAACTTTATCCGCAATAGTAATTGGTTGCCCTCCACTTACTTTATCCTTACTATAATCAATGGCTTGTAAACTCATGATATCTTGTCTTATTCTAAATATTTCTCTCTCCTTACACCTTATATTCAAATCAGTATCACGTATCTGATTTAAATATTCCCTTCCAGTCATCGGCTATTATTCCCCTGTTCCTTTAATTTATCGGTCCATTCTTTCCATGTATATATTGGCATCCCTTTTGCTATTGCAAATGACCATTAACCAATGCAGCCTTTAGATGTTTCCCAGTCCCCACATAATACTAAGGCATCACATTTATTTAACATGTCCAAACATATTTTTAAGCCTTTTGAGTATTGTGTATCAAAGTTCAACATGCTGAAATTGTGAAGAGGTGATAGATATGTATTGTTCTTATCTATCATTACTAGGTTTTCCATGATTGTATCAATGGAATACTTATTGGCTTTATCTCCTCCAAATGGATGAGCTACATATATTAATTGGTTTTTAATCATCCGCTTCTCCCTCTTGTACTAGATCATTGATGTGAAATGTTTCACCCTCAGCCGCATCATCTGCCAATTCTTCTTCCCATAGTTTACCCTGCGCTCTTGCACCTTTTACAAACATCTCAATTTCTTCAACTAATGGAATTAATTTATCTTGCGGTTTCTCTTCTACTTTGATCCATGAAGTACTAATTGTACATTCATCACCTTTTTTATTTGTTATCAAAAGCACATATTTAACTTCTGTGATAACTCTAGGCAGTTGTTTATGCCATTTAAAGTTAATGGATTTAATCTTCATCCACTCTTCTTCAAACAGCATAAATACTTTAAATACTTCAAATACTAGCGTTCTTGCTTTTACATATGCTTCTAATATCTCTGGTCTGAAATCATCTTCTGTAACCAGTTGATATGTTTCAGTAATACCAGCATTATTTACTTTCTCATACTTTACTTTCTTTTTATCCCCAAATCCAATGCTTAGTATCCTCATCTTTATTTTCCTTTCCGTTGTTTATCTTCGCACACCCAATCCCCACAGAGTACTTTATTTCGTTTGTTAGTGTGAAATTTCTTTCCGCACTGCACACAGTATCTTGTGTATTTAAATGCTTTCTCTAATCTTGCTTCACGTTCTTGCTCTAGTTGTTCCTTCGTCTTTCTAGGCTCTACTGGTTTGCCTACTCTACAATCTGGACACCATGTGTTATGGCTATCTGGTGTAAACAACCTATCACATCTATGACATTTTCTTTGCATGTTTGCTCCTTAATCTTTTACAGTGCAGCTATACCCTTTTAGCTTTCTCATCCTGTGCCTAATGGTTCTTACGTTATCCCCAACATATTTATAGGCATCTCCCTGTATATTCTTCTGCTCGTTATATTTATCTAGCTGCACTCTCCATTGAATATAACTTTCACATTTACTGTGACACCCTACTTCTCTAAATTGGCACTCCCTGCATGGTGGTTTCATAATAACTCCTTACCCTTTGGTAAAATGCTTTACTTTCCTTACATAGGTTTCTTCTTATTCTTGCTTTTAGTAGTTCCTCTGACGGAGTAAACACATAACCCCAGTATGGTATAAATACTAATTTTGCTTCTTTTGTTCGGCACTTTACAATATGATCAAGTGCTTTACATACATTTCTGTATCTGTCATTCATGCTCATATCCCTCTAATCTATTGCCTATTACTTTTACTTTCCCATTATTCAATACAAATGCTAAGTCAAAATCTAATACCGCATCATGTTGTGGTGTGTCCTGCTGGTTGATTGCTTTGCATCTCCATTGGTATTTATCCACGCTGTAATATACTTCCCCTACCATTGGTTTATCTTGTATTGATTTACAATCAAACTCTATATGGTCCTTTTCGTATATTCTTTGCCCTGTATTGTCTTTTGCTTCGCTTCCTCTACATAGTGTTCCGTCCTCAATAGGTACCCATGCATATGTATCATTTTCTACTGATAGTAATCTTATTTGTGAGTAGCTTTGCTTTATTTCATCACTGCTTACCCATTCTGACCTGTTTAAGTTCTTTCTTAGGCCTTTATATACTAATGGCTTCATGCTACCTCCTCACATATGGCATTAATCCCACGTTTCTTTAGGAGTTCATGTATCATCAGTCTACCTTTTTGTGTCCATCGTGTTGATACTTTGCACTCTAATCTCCCATCAGTAGTCATATATGTATGTGTCTTAGTCTTTGTGTACCCCTTATGCATTAGATCACTGTACAGAATCCATTGACCATTTACGCTACGTTGAATGTGTGCTTCATGGAGTATCTTGTTTAATGCAATCGCACTTAATCCATAGTCATAGGCAATCTGTGTTACAGTCATTGCATTTTGTGAGCTTAAAATTTTATCTACGTAGTCAACCTTTGGCTCATATTCCGCTATTTGTTGTTTCTGTTGCTCAATGATAGCCTTTGATTGGTTATGTGCTTCTACTTCGTCTGCGTATAATCTCAATGCTTCTGGTAGTGTCTTTGGGATATGTGGATCATAGCTCCCTGTTTTTCTAATTTGTGGAAGCACTTCACTAGTTACCCAGCGTTTAAATTTCTTCGCACTTGGCATCTTTGATTTCAATATCAAGGAATATAACCCAGACTCATTGATTAAATATGTTTCCCTCTTTTGGCCTGTGTCGGCAATTTGCCAACGCAGCTTATCTTCTTCATCAATATGTTTTCTGATTGCATCTGCAGTATCTTTATATCCAAGTGCAGTTGCTACGCTCTTGGCCACAAAGTACACTTCATTTTCAATAATGATAGTTCTTAGTTCCCCAAACTCATTACTGTTAAATAGTGTTGTTACATGGTTCATAACTTCGCCCCCTAGTTTTAGGTAAGGGCGGATATACCGCCCACCTATTTTATTTGTTTACCGCATCAATTCAGCATATATTTTTTATGTTCTATAAACCTTTGTTGGAGCATATGCAGGACAATCTTCACATTCTTCTTTCTTTAGCCAATGTAATGTACCTGCAGTTTTACCTTTGAATACTTTAATTGATGTTTTCCCTTTGGGGCATGATGCTTTTACCCATAGTGCACCGCTTTTTGCTGGTCCAAATGAATGGCTACATATTTTTCTTGGTCTACCTCTTCGCATATTCCCTCCTAGAATGGAATTGTTTCATCATCATCTACAAATCCATTTTCAAAATTACTTGCTCCACTTTCATTTTGTTTAAGGCCATATGTAAGATTTTTGACTACAATCTCTGTGATGTATCTTTTACTTCCGTCTTTTTCGTAGGATCTAGTTCTTAATTCGCCATTTACTGCTACAAAATCACCTTTACGTAACCCACTGTAAAGCTCCGCATCAACCCAACAAACTATGTTATGGTACTGTGTTGTTTGTTGCTCGTTTACATATTTATTGGTTGCCATTCTAAATGTGAGTACTGGCTTTCCTGTTTTTGTATATCGTAGCTCTGCATCCGCTACTACATTACCGCTTAAAAATACCTCATTTACGTTTATCATTTAATTCTTCCTCCCATTTTTCACATTCTTTACTAATTACGCATAATGCCATTATTGTTACTCCTAGCATTGCCCCTATCACAATACCTATCCCTAGTAGTGCCATGTTTTCCCTCCTCAAGTCTTATTAATCTGTAAAATCTATAAGGATATCCTTCTTCTGATACAGACTCAACTACACTATCTGTTTCTACGTAATAGCCTTTGGCGGTTGGATATAATCTCCATTCGCTCGGCTTTAAAATCTCTGTTTTTACTTTAGGTTTTTCTAAATTCTTGCTACTGTTCCACCTGCGCTTAAATGCATCTTCTTTATCTGAATAACATGCACTCCTTTTTTCTTTTACAAAGTAGCTTGCTAATCTTACTGCATCTTCTGCTCTTCCTTGATACAACATCAGCTTATGCATACCATGCGTCCATAATTCATTGATTTCATCTGAATATAATTCTGCATTATTGATGATCATGTGAAAGTGGATTCTTGTTTTTCCCTCTGCAATGTAGATGTACTTTAATTCTTTACCCAGTTTTTTATATCTGCGTTTTAGTCTTCTTATAAAATTCTGAATATCTTTCTTTGCATCTTCCCATGTAGCAGGCTGTTCTTTATATGTGAGTGTGATGTAACAATCATTTGTAGTGAAGTTATTATCAATCAACATTCTTAAGCTTGCTTCTGCCTGCTTTTCATTTTGTTTTTTCATCGCTTCTGGTGTGATGCTTTTCTTTTTTACACGCTTACCATTCTTTCTATATGTTCTTGATGTGTGATAATCAAGTACTTCTATCATGTTTTTAGATATGGTTTTTTTACGCTTCCTCATCGTAATTACTCCCCATGGTCGATTTGTTAATATGTTATATCTAGTTAATAAAGAAAAGCCTTTAAATAAGCTTTTCCCTAGTCTTTTATGCCCATGTGTGATATAATTACGTTAGGTTTGGTGCGTAATTACGTGCTTGAAATGGCTACTTTAATTAGTGGCCTTTTCTTTTTGCCTAGGATAATTGCAATGCATGTCACCTTGTTCAATCTCTAAATATTGACATGCATCGCAATGTTCCATACATATAATTCCTTTAGCCTGTCTACAGTGTATGTAGGCACGGCTTTTTTTATTGCACTCATCACATATGCTGCAGTGTTTACTCATTACATGTCACCGCATCAAGCAATATCCCTCTTGTTCTTTCTGCTAGATAGAACGTATATTCCTTGATTGGTCCTTTCCCTGTAACTCGCATTTCATAGCTACCTGCTTTTCGCTTCAAAAATATGGCGCACCCATTTGCTAATATTGTGAAGTCCATACTATTTCTTTTGTTATTTACGCTGATACTTGTAATACTTTCTTTTAATATTTCAGCTTCCTCTTTAGTGAACTTTAAATACCTTATTAATAGATCTATTGCTTTTTCGTTTTTTAGTATCATTACTTAACACCTCCTTAACACGTTCTAACATCCAAATTGTGATACCAGTTGTTATTGTTAAAACTATATTGATTAGTATTTGCCAGCCTTCTGCTCGCTCAATTCCTCCATATAGTCCTAACCCCAATATTCCCAAGCACCACTGCACAGTTGTTATTAGATTTATAATGTTCATCTTCTATGCCCCCTTTAGCCACTTCATGTGTTGCCCTTTCATCCATGCTTCAAATTTTTCAACATGCACCAGTGTTTGTTGTGGTCCTAGTTGCATACAGATTTCATTAAATCTACCTTCATTGCGGATCATATCTATTCTTCTATAGATATACATTTTGCTCCGTCCCCATATCTTAGCTAGTGTGCTAATAGGAACATACTTTGGTTGAACACTTTCCATTACTACTCCTTACCTTTCTTTATTTGTCAGATAAATAAACTACATCAACTTTAATTCCTAATTCTTCGAACTCTATAAGTGCTAGCTCTAGTTCTTTTTTAGCTTTTGATGCTCTCTCATAAGCTTTTTTAAATTTATCTCCTTGCATTTTATTTATCTTTCCTTCTATTTCAATCGTTAGCATTAATAATCGTCCTTTCTATTTCATCCTCAATATTATTTAAGTTCTTTTAAATTATTGAAAATTTCTGAAGTATTTTAATTATTGCGATTATTAATGCTAAACTGAATATTCCTACCGCAATCCCGCTTAGGATGCAACTCATCATTGCTTGCCTATGTATCTCTTTCATAATTAAATCCAGCTCTTCTTTTTTATCCATTTAAATATCCTCTTGTTCTCTTACTACTTTCTTAACAGCTCCTAAATAACGTTCAGATTTTTTACCAATACCAAATGCCTTTATTACAGCCATTGTGATAAGGGCATTTTCTACTTCATCCCAAAATGCTTTCGTATACCAAGCATCTTCAATTGCTACTCTATCCATAATGTTTTTCATTTGAATAAATGTATTGGCTAAATGATTTACAGCCTCATCACTAGATAATCTATTGTCATACTCTAACAAGTTACTATTTAGTGCTAACTTCATATGTTCTTTTAACTTAGGATTAGTAATGACTTCCACTTTATTTGTAGTTTTATTTATATGATTTTCTTGGGCTTTAAGTTCATCCACAATTACTTCATCAATCATATTAACTATGGTTCTATGTTTTGATTTTTCAATTGGATCATAATGTATTACTTCTTTAATAATCGTCTTGGCTTCAATCAACTTAACAATTCGCCTTTGACTAACCTCTATTTGCATTTCATTCATTAATGCATTACCATTCTTTTCCATTTGTGTTTCCTCTTAACTATTTAGATTAAATCCTGTTGATCAAATCATTTATTGGTTTGCTCTTCTTTCATATAGTCATCTATCATAATGATTGAGCTGATATATGTCTTTACTGCATGTGAACGCAATTGTTCATCTACATCATCTTTATGTGGGACTGTTAATACCTCTTTTAGTCTGTTTTTAATTAGTTCTTTAATTTCTTTCATTTGTTTCTCCTTCGTATCGCCTTCCCTAGTGCTATAATTACTCTGAAAGGAGGTGAATTTATGACTAAAACAATTAAAGAGTTACAAGCTTTAGAATTTGCAATCTATAAAACACTTACTATTGATAACTTCTATGAAGTTGAATTTCTTTGTAAGCTACATGGTGAATTGATTACATGTAAATCATTGCTTTATAGTGAAAATCCATACGGCCCAATCATTCCACCAGATTATAAAAATCGTTTCGAACTAAAACCTCTTGAGTTAATCGAATATGACGAATTACTTGAACTATTGCCACTTCCAGAAACACACGATATTCGTGATTCCTTTATCAGTTGGCTTGCTAAGGACATAACATTTTTATTGAACCTATTTCTAAATGTTGACTTCATCGCTAATTCTGATAAAAAACAACTCTCAAAGCTACCTAACACTCTAAACAATGTTCGTTTCTTAGGTTCTAATCACCAAGAACCATACTTATTTGTTGATAAAGATGAACCTATTACTGTTCTTTCTGTAACGGTAACTTCGAAAGATAAGTAGCTTCATACTTTAATACAGTAGAAACACTAAGAAGGATTCCATTTGCCCCCGCATATGTAAGTCCTTCTTTTTGTTTTAATAAGGAAATCACTTCCATTACAATTGGATCTTTATATGACTTTTTCACTTGATATAGTTGAGCACTATCCATTGGTTGGTTTAATTCTGTCATTTGATTTCACCTCTTTGTTTTATTTTCATCATTTATTCATGTATAATGTTTCTGATAGGATAATGACATATGCTGAACTACTTGGTAACAAGTAGATGTAAAGGATAAAAAACCTTTACGATAACATCTTGGTGGTTAACCCACAATTTAGAACTTTAAGCACCCCAAATACTATTTTGTCTAAAGCTATGGAAACGAATATTACTCCATTCACTAAAGCCTTTTCTGTTAATTCTAAGACGCAAGGAGCTTTAGCATTAGCAACAAATGTAGCTAATAGCTCAATGCTTCAATTAGAGAAAGCTTCTGGTATTTCTCGATTACGTGATTTAGGTTTAAGAAAGGATGTTTACACGTCCCATTAGTAAGTAATTACTAATTGCAAATTGGGTGAATTCAAGGAACCTCCTGCTGCAACAGGACAACCTTGAGCCAAGACAAAGTAAATGCCTTGTATACTTTGTAAGGTGCAACGCATAGATGGTGAGGAGCATTACCAATAACCCATCCACGAGCGCCCAATATCCTATCTATTGCCACTAACTTTTGTTAGTGGCTTTTTATTTGCCCATTTGATTTCACCTCTTTGTTTTATTTTCATCATTTATTCATGTATAATATTTTTTGATAGGATAATAACCCAATGCTCCAATTAGCGAAATCTTCTGGTATCGCTCAATTCCGTGATTTTGATTTGATACCGTATTTCGGCACACCCTGTGAAAGGAGGTGATTATATGAGTTTTGATTTAGTGTCATATATCCTTATATTTCTGGGCATAATTTGTATTGTTTTATTAACTAACCTTTATAAGTGGTATAGAACTAACAAAATATGTAATTTATATGTTGAATGGCTTGCTAAATCCGAAGTAACTTTTAATATTCAGCATTACAAATCTGAAGTATTAAGCTTGGTTGCTGTTATCCCACCTAAAAGGCTTGCTTATAGTCAACTACTTGGTTACGGACAAATCGCTAATGGTCAGGCTTATCCTATGGACCAATTCCCATCTAGAAGAGAAGATTTTGCTTCAGCAATTTTACAAACAATGGAAGAGGCAATAGGCTATTATAAATTTCAAGTACGGCAATGTATTAACCCTATTTATTGGATTGAATTCTTTGTTTGGTTGCCAAAGCGATTGACTACTTTTTTAGGTCTTAATTCAGAATTAAAAGCAATGAAATTAGTTAATCTTTTCTTTCAACTAATCTATTGGGCCATACTCCTTTTGAAATTCTTTGGGTATGATCTCACTCCAATCCTTCATCATGTATTGCCCTAATATATAGCCACCTAAAAACATTATTGACTTATCTAAAATTCCAGCCATAATAGCAAGTTTATTTGTGATTGCTAAAATAACTAGAGTTGCCATTACCTTCATAAGAAGAAATGCAAACTTAATAGCAATACCTTTTATAAGAGCCACGTTATTTGGCTCTTTTTTTTTATTCATTTGATTTCACCTCTACTAATCTATAACTTGTATATTATGCAAGTTATTGTGTAAAAAAATATCTACTCTACTAGAGCAGTCTAATCCAAGCCAATCACTAATCATTGTAGCCTCTACTACATCAAATTGTGTTTTTCCATTCTTTTTGCTGTTAATAGTTGTAATAGATACTCCTAATAACTCTGCTAAGTCTGCATAAGTTTTCTTGTGTTCTACCAACAACCCTTTCAATTTTTCTAGTTTCATCTTTTCACCTCACTTTACTTGCACCATATGCAAGTTTCTAGTTACATGATAATCCTATTAGAAAAACCTGTCAACCGCTCTATGCAAGATTTTATAAAAGTTTTATAATTTTTCTTGAATTTTATTCAAGTTTATTGTAATATAAGATTGTAAGGGCGATTCTTATTTGGAGGCATATTATGAGTATCGACGAAAGAAATACAATAAATAAAGAAATAGGAGAAAGAATAAAAACTATTAGAAAAAAAAGGTATAACATTAGCTGACCTAGGAGCAAGATTAGGTATTAGTGAAAGCAATATGCAAAGATATGAATCAGGCAAAATTGCTAGTGTTTCTATTGATTTTATTAATAGATTAGCTCCTATATTAGAAGTAAAGCCAGAATGGTTAATTGGTTGGGATAAGGATGATGCTTCTCAAGGGTATTATCTAGATCATGAAACCTCTGAATATGCTGAATACCTTCGCACTCGTCCTTCTGCTCGTTTATTATTTTCCGCATCACGTGGCATTTCCAAAGAAGACATGGAAAAAGTAGTTGAATATATTGAACTTTTAAAATTAAAACATAATAAATAATACTATTAGGGGTTGTTAGTGTGATTATTAATATTATTGAGTGTGATATTCCTAATGTGAAAGCTATTTCATCTACTGGGGAAGATGAAGGTGTACACAATATTTATATTCGCAAGAATATGTCTTTTGAAGATATGCGTAACGAAATAACGCATGAACTGCTGCATATCATTAATGATGATTTCCATATAGATCATCATGTTAATCTTATTGAACATATGGTAAGACGGAAAGAACTTACTGATGAATTACTTGAAGAAATAGATTTTTATCATCATGTTTTATAATAATTACTGTTTACTTATGGTTGCTTATTTTTTTAGGAGATAACTTTTATGTCTAATATTACTGATGAAAGGCTTGCAGAATTACGTAGATCTGCACCCCCACCATACGAACCTCAACGTTTACCTTTTGATACCTTTAATTTACTCACTCCTGAATTAATTAAACTGTCTTCAGAAGCAAATATGGCTCTAGGTGAATATAAAGGCTTTTTAGTAAATACGCCTAATCCTGTTTTGCTTTTATCACCTATTACTACACAAGAGGCTGTATTATCTTCTAAATTAGAAGGTACACACGCGACTCTTGAAGATATTCTTAATCATGAAGCTGGCAACCAAACTGATATTCAGGATGATGAGTTAAAAGAAATCCTCAATTATCGTTCTGCACTAAAACATGCATTAGATACAATTTCACCATATAATCAATTGTCAAATCCTAATAGTAAAGAACCCTTAACAATAAAAATTATTAAAGAAATGCATGCCATTCTTTTAGATAATGTTCGTGGTTCTACTAAACATCCAGGGGATTTTAAAAAGTTACAGAACTATATTGGTGGCTATGATTTTATTTCTTATACACCTGTTTCCCCTCAATTAACAGACTCTTATATGTCTAATCTAGAAACGTATTTACACTATGATGAGATAAATCCATTAATTCAAGCAGCTATTATTCATGCACAATTTGAAATGATTCATCCATTTGAAGATGGGAATGGACGTATATAGGCAGATTGCTAATTCCTCTATTCTTTTATTATCGTGGAATTATTCCATCTCCCATATTCTACATGAGCTCTTATTTTGAACGTAATCGTGATGAGTATATTCATAATTTAGCCAATATTTCTAAAAGTAATAACTGGGTATCTTGGATTTATTTTTTCCTAAGTGGCATAATTGCTGAATCTCATAACAATACCAAGAAAGCTTTAAATATTTTATCTTTATATGAACAGTTTAAATCTTTAGGTGATTCTATAAAATCATATTACTTCATTCCGATTTTAGACTTTATTTTTCAGCATCCTATATTTACAAGTAAACAACTTATCGAAGAAATCAATGCCAGTAAGCAAACTGTATTTACACTTTTGAATAAAATGGTAGATCAAGATATTTTAATTAGTTCAGATAAAGCTAAAAACAGAACATTTATTTGTCCAAAATTATTAAGTATTATAGATAGTTAAGTCTAATATTTTAATCTTTTTTAGACTATATATTTTTATAGTCCAATATATCTCATTATATTGGACTATATTTTTTAATAGTCCAATATACAGAAAAATATTAGACAAAATAAAAAAGCCTCTATCTAGCTACTACTAGATAGAGGATAGATGCCTTAGAGACACCGCATATTTACATTATAACATACCTCTAAGGCTTATTTACTATACCATTTTAGCCTAGGAGGTATTTTTAATGTGGTGTGAAACTGTAACTACCAAAGCTGGTATTACTAAATATAAATTTCAAGAACGCTATGTGGATCCGTATAGTGGTAAAACAAAAAGAATATCTGTTACATTGACTAGTAATAGTAGGCAAGCCTACAAAATCGCACAAGCTGAATTGCAAAATAAAATTGACTTGGCCACTAATACAGATATTGCAAAAGATATGACATTGAATGATGTTGTATCTGAATATTTAGAATCTAAGCGTGCATTTAGAAAATCATCCACACAATATAGTATGGATAATCTACACAAACAGATTATGAAATGGTTTCCTGCTGATATATTACTATCTAAACTTTCACCATATATTATTCAAAGCACATTTGATAAATTCGCTTGCCAGTATTCCTACAATTATACAAAACTGGCCCTTAGTCTTATTAGACAATCATTAAAATACGCTAGGCGCATGGAATATATTCGTGATATTTCATTCTTAGACAATATCGAATTACAAAAACCAGTGGCGGATGTAGACCGCATCAAGAAACAGCGTTCTAAATTTCTAACTAAAGATGAACTAAAAGATTTACTTGCACAATTGGATACTATCAATCATCATGTATCTCTATTATGTGAGTTTCAATCTTTAACTGGTCTTAGATTTGGTGAAATGGTGGCGTTACGCACTCAAGACTACGATGTAGAAAATGCGGAAATAGATGTAAACGCTACTTTATCCAATCGTGGTAGCTTTTCTGACCCTGCTATGCGCCTTCCACCAAAGAATGTTCATTCTATTCGCAAGGTGAAATTGGATTCAAGGGCCGTACAAATTATTAATCACTTTATAACCGCTAATCAAGCAAGGCGATTATGGAAATCTAAATTTGCTGACCTAGGCTATATCTTTGTTACGGATGGTGGATTGCCATATGATCTACATTATGTAAATCGTACTATAAAAAAACTTGGTTTTCCAAAACCAGTAAGCACCCATACCTTTAGACATACTCATATTTCTATTCTTGCTGAATCTAATGTTCCTCTAAAAGCAATTATGGAACGTGTTGGCCACAATGAGCCACGTACTACACTTGCTATTTACACTCATGTAACAGATGAAATGAAACAAGAAGTAAATGCAGCTATTACAAATATGGGTAAAGTACTTGCAAATAAATAAAAAATGAGCCACCGCATCATGTGCAGTGGCTTTTTTCAATCCTCATATAAAAGGGGCAAATATTTGTTTTTAAAAGGGGCAATAAAGGGGCAAATTGTTGTTACAATGCGTTACAATTTGTTACTCTTTATCTTTCAAATATCCTTGTAAATGCTTTATCTGTTACAATTTGTTACAATTCGTTACAATCTGTTAAACAGTCAATAAGAATGGTGCGGTTGGAGGGACTTGAACCCTCACGAGCGTACGCTCACCACCCCCTCAAGATGGCGTGTCTGCCATTCCACCACAACCGCATGGAATACAAATGGTGCCTCAGGACAGAATCGAACTGTCGACACACGGATTTTCAGTCCGTTGCTCTACCAACTGAGCTACCGAGGCACGTTTTTTTTGTAAAAAAAAATGGCGACCCCGATCAGATTTGAACTGACGATCTTCGCCGTGACAGGGCGACATGTTAACCGCTACACCACGGGGCCGCGTATCAACTCTCGTTGACTACTCGTATATATTAACATGAGCCACTAATATAATGCAAGTACTTTTTTCTAATTTTTTGATGAATTTTTCTAAAATATGTGAAATTTAGAACTATCTACTAAAAATCGCAAATATTAGCCATTTATTTTCAGTATGCTTGAATATACTTCAAATTATACCTATAATCATAGAAATTAAAATCACCATCACCTATAAAACGGATGCTTTTCTGATTTGTAACTTTGTCACGAACCAGCTTAAGGATAATAATAAAATTGGCACCTAAAATTCTACAAGGGAACATTAGGTGCCAATTCAAATATAACTATACTAAATTAATTATTATATAGTATTTCTACAGATATGATACTAATTATAAATGATCCCAAGGACCGTCACGCAAGTCTTGTTCCCAGTAATACTCAACTTTCATATCACTGCGTTTAACCTTATCAAACATCTTAGAACGTGCCGAAGTCATCATATTTTCACTATGTTTACCACCAAAGTACGCATATCTAGACTTACCTAAAGTATACATAACAGATACATAAGGTTCCACAGAGCTAATATTACTTTTACCAATTCCTAAGTCTACAGAGATATGAGGCGTCACATTCATTTTAGCGCCTACCTTTAGCCCATGTATAGACTGCCACTTATGTTGGTCAATATAGAACATCTCTGTTGGCTGTTCTCCTGGTGCTTTTGTTTTCCAATGATATCCTTCCACATAACTAGATAGCCAACGAGCATTCTTATAATCACGTGTATACCGTATATCAAAGCCATCCAATACATGTTCATAAGAATATCGGGGTGTTCTACGAATACCATCAGGTGGTGTACTAAAGCTATCATGGAAATCTATTGCCCGTGGTACTTGACGCAAAGGTGTGTTAATGTCATAAGGTCCCACCTTTTTTTCTGATAGTCCATGGTATACATTGACACTAATCGTATTTAGACCAGCTACATATTCTAATCCTGCACTAACACGAGAAAATTTATCCTTAAAAGCATAGTCATAGAATACATCGGCACCGACGTAGGCATGCTCATGTGTACTAAGACGACGATAGCCAATACCAGTAGTACCGACAACATCAAGAGTATCATGTTCTACTACTTCACCTTTATCAATATAACTTCCTTGACCGTCAATTCTTCCAAGATCTGCGTCCGACCCATTCCAATATGTAGTAGTGGAAACTTTTTCGCCACCATTACCATCTAAGCGACCTTGTACAAACACCACGGATTTTCCATCTTTACCATATTGTTTTATGGGTTGTAATGTTTCTATAAAATACTTTGAGTTCATTTTCTGCTTAGAGTTATGATTCCGGTAATGAAATCGTGAATCATAGCTTAGATTATTATCGGTCATTTGTTTATTAGGCATTGCATAATCATGATAAGAATCTTCCTGAGTCCCTTTGAAACCAATACCTATATCCGTACGATCCATCCAGCTTGATTGAACTGTTTCCCCATTATCCTTATCTGCAGCAAAAGCACATGTAGCAAAGCTAAAAGTCAATGCCGTGCATACTAAAGATTTGATAATAACCCTTTTACTAACCATAATCTACCCCTCTTTTATATGAAAATTTCATGAAAGATACTTTTATTATATATCCTTTAGTCAACTAAAGCAATAATATATCTTATCCACTTTACAGCATATATATTCTTTATAGTCTATTAGTGCATATATTTGAAAGTTCTATTATTTTAAGTATCACTAATTAATAATTATAGTGAAGGGCCTTTGACTATGATAAAATAAATATATATTATATAAATAATAAGAATGTAATATAAAATACTTTGGAGCAATACAATGAAATCAAAATCACTTATAACCATCTTAATTATTGCTATTGTTGGTGCCTTAGCAGTGCGTGGTATTTCATGTGGTACATTCCCCACACACCAGCTTATACATTAAAAATTATCCATCAAGCCGTACAAGATAAAGATGCAGATGAAGCCTTACGCCATATAGATACGAAATCTATTGTAAAAAATATATTAGAACGGGAAGGCAATAAATATATAGATACATCCAATCCATTTGGCAAAGCTACTATTGCAGCAGCTAAAACATTTGGTCCATCTTTAATTGAAGATGTGATGCGAAAATATATTGAAGATCCAGATAGTTTTAAATCTCAGCCAACTACAACAGACACTACTAATACGGCTCAAAGTGATGACAACATGTCCATGGTCGATCGCCTTGTGGATGGCCGTCTCTTCAAAGCGCATGATGTAGAGGTTAAAAATATCAAATCTGAAGACGATGGAGATACAGCTACCGTAACAGTAACAATCCAAAACAACAAAAGAAATATGACAAAAGATATACGTGTTTTGATGCGTCACTTAGGTGATGGCACATGGGTTATTTACGATATTCCAGACATGGAAGACTTATATACAGTGACTCGTAAATAAAACGTAATCATTAAAACATACAAAACCCCAAAAGGACAGTACATACTGAAATAGTATATACTGTCCTTTTATCATTTTATATTACCTATTCTATTATCGATCAAAGTCCACAATAGCTAGTGTTACGGTTACTTGGGAAATAAGTCGCTCTGCATCGTCTAGCATATCAAAGCGCCATACATGGGACGTTTTCCCTTTTACTAGTAATGTGCCATGAGCTGTTAAGGCCCCTTCACATCGTACAGGGCGCAAGTGGTTGGCCGTAACGGATTGACCTACGCCAAATTTATCCGGTCCAATGAGTTCGTTACTCATCATGCCGGAGATGATTTCTGCAAAGGCCAAGGTGGCACCACCATTTAGATAACCTTGGAGGCTGTTTGTGGAATTCTCCTAAGTTCATTTTTGCAATGCATGTAGTATCGCTCGTCATACGAGGTGCTTCAATTTGTAAGGATTCTATTAAATTCATAGTGTTCGTTTCTCCACACAATACGCTTCTAGTCTATCATCAAAGACGGTTACACCTAGTCCATCTCCATCAGGAACGTGCATAACGCCATCTTTAAATGTTAAATCTGGATAGATGAGATCTCGTTCAAAATATCTATTAGAATCAGATAGATCTCCTGCCATATAGGAATCACCTAGAGCCGCTAGTTGAGCGTGCATCATTTTAGAAATGCCCGACTCTACCATGCTACCCACCCAATACGGAATATGGCATTCTCTACAAAGATTAATAGCGGCCTTCGTTGGTACGAGACCACCTATGCGGCCTACTTTTACATTAAGTACATCAATCAGTCCATACTCAATAGCATAGGATAAATCGTCATAGCCCAATATGGATTCATCTAAACAGATAGGCGTTTCAATATGCCAATCATCGTTATTAAGGCGTTCCCACTTCCACTCCTTATAGGATTGAAGCGTTGTTATAGCAAAAGGCTCTTCTATACAAGCTAACTTCAAATCGTTAAATTGACGGACCTTATCAATGTCATCATAAGAATAGCTTTGATTAGCATCGGCTGCCAAGACTAAATTGGGGTAATGCTTACGTACTAAGGCCGCCCGGTCATAGCCGTCTGTAGGATTCACCTTTAACTTGATGCGCTTACAACCGTTTGCAACATGTCCTTCTACCCGTTCTAACAATTGATTCATCGGTACATCACCGATAACAACGCCACTTTCAATGGTATCTTGTAAGGGCTGTCCCATAATATAGGAAACAGAGTTCACACCCAGTTTCTCACAATGAAGATTGATAAGGGCATTTTCTAAGGCGGCAATGGTCATAGGCATATGATCTCGATTTAGCCAAAACTGTAGCTGACGCACATATGTCATAAGCGGCTTAGGCCGCATCAAGCGCAAATTAAAGATATAATCATCCACCAATTTTTGCCAACACGTATCCACCGTCTCTGCTGTATAAAAAGGCTCTGTAAAAGCCACGCATTCCCCATAGCCTACATATCCTTGTTGATCCTCGATGCGGATGACGATCGTTTCGCGTTCCTTTACCTCACCCTTGGCGGTTTTAAAATTAAACTTCATCGGTAGTTTAAGGCGATATGTAGTTATACTTTTAAAGTTTAAAATATCATTCATAAGCGCCTCAATCTTCTAAATGTAGTTCATTACGCACAATTTTACCTGTGCCATTACGAGGCAATGCAGGTAAAATTTTTACATATTTAGGGATTTTATACTTTGCCAAAGAATTAGTCATAAAGGATAGAATCTCATCAGACGTCATGCTTTCACCATCGTGAAAAGCCACAAAGAGAGCTGGTACTTGTCCCCATTTAGGATCAGGTACAGGCACAACGGCACATTCCTTCACCGCCGACAATGTATAGACTAAATCCTCTAACTCTTTAGGATAAATGTTTTCTCCACCAGAGATAATAAGGTCTTTACGGCGATTCAGAATATATACAAACCCATCTTCATCAACATAACCGATATCATCGGTATTAAGGTCACCATCGATAGGTTCCTTGTCAATATATCCAGTCATAACCATAGGGCCTGTTAAGTGAATCTCACCTACCCCGTCTGCATCCGGATTATCAATGCGAACCTGCATCCCTGGTAATGGTCTGCCTACGGAATCTCGTTTATGAGGGTAATCAAATACGGAGAAAGTCACGCTTTGACTAAAGGTTTCAGTCATGCCATAGGTCTTGTAAATTGGCAGCGATTTCTTTTCACAAGCATCGATGAGTGCCATAGGAATGAACTCGCCACCTAGCAAAATAACACGTAATGTATGATGTGTAATCTTCGGTTCTAATTGAGTCAAAATTGTGGGTACGAGAGACATCATATTGATTTTCTCAGATTCAATGAGTTCTAAAACCTTTATCTCATCGTATTTAGGCAAAATAGTGATAGCCGTCCCGTTATAAAGAGACCTCATCAAAGATAGATAAACCACTCACATGAAACAGAGGCAGTACCATAAGCCAATTATCTTTTGCGGTTTTACCTAACACCTCTTGAGACGCTTGTACATGAGCTCTAATTTGCCCCCATCGAAGGGGTACTGATTTAAACTGACCTGTTGTAGCGCTAGTGTTCATAATAGTTGCAATGCCTGTATCATTAAATGTCCAATCAAAAGTATCTTCTAAACCTCGGTCAGCTAGAATAGTTTCTAGAGGTTCAAACTCAATAACACACATTGAATCAGGCAGTTGATTCCGTCGGTCTTGACTATGTAAAACGGTGGTAACACCTAATTGATTCAATTGGTTTTTTATTTCCTTTGGCTTAAGATGTACATTAAGTAAAAGTACCTCTTTATGAACTAGCATAGCAGCCAACACATACATTGCCATAGTCACAGAGTTGTCCGATAAAATGGCCACACGGGAGCTTTCAAGAGGTAGCAATTCACTAGCCACATGGAAGCACCGCCATATATATCCTTATAGGTATATTCATTTATACATATGCGATCAGGATAGTGCTGTGCACCATAACGTAACCAGTCCATCGTCTCACCTCATATCCAAGCCTGATTTCTAATTACCAGTAAATAACAATCGAAATATCAATACCTAAGAGATATTACAAGAAAGGCGCCTCATATAGAGGCGCACTTGTCATTTTTGCAATACATTCCATCCCTAGTACTAGACTAGTACCTCTATTCCTATTAAGGGAATTTAGGGAATTGTTTGAAGTTCGGTTTACGTTTTTCTTTGAACGCATCACGGCCTTCTTTTGCTTCATCGATTGTGTAGTACATCAATGTAGCGTCGCCTGCGAATTGTTGTAAGCCTGCAAGACCATCAGTATCGGCGTTGAATGCACCTTTCAACATACGCAATGCCATTGGGGATAATTCAAGAATTTCGTTACACCATTGAACTGTTTCTTCTTCCAATTTGTCGAATGGTACAACACAGTTAACCATGCCCATTTCATAGGCTTGAGCAGCAGTGTATTGACGGCAAAGGAACCATACCTCGCGAGCGCGTTTATGACCAATCATGCGAGCCAAGTAACCTGCCCCATAACCAGCGTCGAAGGAACCTACGCGAGGCAGTTTGACCAAATTTAGCATTTTCAGAAGCAATGGTAAGGTCACATACGATGTGCAACACATGACCGCCACCAATAGCAAAACCGTTAACCATAGCGATAACAGGTTTTGGGATAACGCGAATTAAACGTTGCAAATCAAGAACGTTCAAACGAGGAACATTATCTTCGCCTACATAACCACCATGACCGCGTACGCTTTGGTCACCACCGGAGCAGAATGCTTCTTTATCTTCACCTTGACCATGGTTTGCACCAGTCAATACAATTACGCCTACTTCGTTATCTTCACGAGCTACTGTGAAAGCATCGATTAACTCCATAACAGTTTTAGGACGGAATGCGTTGCGCACCTGTGGGCGATTTATAGTAATCTTTGCAATACCATTATATGTTTCGTAAATCACATCTTCATAATTACGATCCAATACTTTCCAATCAAATTTGCTCATGGACTTAACCTTTCTTCTGTAAAAAATCCAATACCGCTTGTTCAAAAATCTGCGGTTTTTCTATATGTACATTATGTCCCGCCCCTTCGACGACGACATGTTTAAAGTTTGGCAACTTGCCAAATACATCTCTTCCTATTGTAGTATATTTTGTATCTAGTGCGCCACTCACATATAAGCCTTCAACAGAGAATTTTTCTAATTTATCCCCACATAAGGCATGACACCTTGACCTGACCCACGAAGGTGCATGCTAAGGCGTACGTACTATTATTGGAACGACGTAGATAGATTAATTCCTCTACCCCTTCTGAAAGTTGTTTTTGACTTTCAAAAATAGGAGCCTCCGCCCAACGTGTAGCAAACCAAGCGCCATCATGATTTTCAATGTGAACCGCTAAATCTTCATCGGCCTTACGGCGCTCTAATCGCTCAGCGTCAGAGGCGATACCTACAGAGCCACTTTCAAGGATGAGCCCTTTGATTTCACTTTCATATTCCAAAGCATAGGAAAGCGCTATACGAGCCCCCATGGAGTAGCCCATGAGGTAATATCTATCACCTACCATATGATAGATAACAGTATGCAAATCCTCTATCATTTGGGGAACTGTATAAGCCGCACCCTCTTCAGGAATATCAGAATCACCATGACCAATCAAATCGATACGGATTAAACGATAGTCTGGCAAGTTAATGGAATCCCAAGTATAACTAGATTCAGAAAATCCATGAAAACATACGATAGGCTCCCCATCGCCTACCACAGTCAAGCCATAGCGATATTCACCCAAATCAAAGTACATGCGTTGAGCTGGATTACGCAAAGCATTATCTACAATACTGCAAAAATACTGACTCATAGTAATGCCTCCATATCAACTGAAACCTTCGTATATTTTTTATGCAATTCTCTGCTATATTCCCTATTTGTAGGAATTTCAATGATATGAACGCCTGATTCTTGACCAATCTTAGCCAATACAAAACTCAACTCATTGGGGCTGGAGATTTTAGTGTATCCACAGCCATAGAGTTTGGCAGCCCCACTGTAATCTAAGCCTTGTGATGTGGAGAACAAATAGTCAAAATGCTTTGTCCCCTTTTGAGGTAAGTATTCAAAAATACCGCCTCCATCATTATTATGCAAAATAATGGTTAAGTTTAAATTATGAGTTTTAGCTACAGCCAATCCATTCAAATCATGGAACAAGGATAAATCCCCAGTTACTAAATATGTAGGTCTACCATTTACTGCTAGCCCTAGAGCCGTAGAAATAGTGCCATCAATACCATTGACCCCTCGATTTCCGTAAAGAACCGCCTTAGATTCTCCACTGAACCAGAAGTAATCAAAGTCCCGAATGGTCATACTATTGGCAACGAAAATTTGTCCATCTTCAGGAATCTTTTTTTGTAGCTCCCGTATAGTTCGACCTTCAAAGCAATGAGGCTCATCGATAGTCGAGCTTAGTTGTTTCTTACCAGCTTGCTCTAAACGTCGCCATATGTTTAGGTACGTATCAGAGTTATTGTTTTTACCATATAAATGGGTAAATACATCAATACTAGCTTGCATATGAATCGTAGTTTTACCTGTAGGATTCATGGAGTCCATTGTAGGGTTAACCTCGATGTACTCTACATCAGTCCCAGCTAGCAATCATCTGTTGCACTCGTTTTGATACAACGATTTGTCCAAACTGAATTACACAATCTGGTTTTAACTCATTCCAAAGAGATTGCCCTGCTAATAATGCATCATACGTAGAGATAACAACATTATTAGTATCAATCCCCTCTTTATTGCTTTGATTATCCGCCGAGTTATAACATCGTCTTACATTAGACAAGGGATCAGCCAAAATAGGGGCTTGTAAAGCTGCCCCAAAGGAACGAATCGTATTAGCTTCATCTATATCGATTTGTGGACCTGCTAGGATAAGGATACGCTCATATCTTTCTAGTAAATCATTAATCTCCTTTGTACCATCATTTCCATGAGCAATATCAGTTGCATTATTAATATGAGTCAAATTGTTTCTATTATCAAAGCCAAACACACTAGTATAGTTTGGCTTAACCACTTTAAAGGAACTGCGACCAGCTTCAAAATGATTACGACTCAATTCTGGCACCAATGGTTCAAAGAGAGGCACATTGATATGGACAGGTCCCTTTTTAGTATCCATCGCTTTCATATAGGCCTTACGAGCCACTTGGCGAGGATATGTATAGTAATGTGATTCTTGAGGCACAGCTAATTCTTCAAAATAATTGACCGCAGTGCCAAAGATTTTGTGCTGATCTACAGTCTGAGGAGCCCCTACATGCAATAATGTATGAGGTCTATCAGCAGATAGTACAATGAGCGGTATCCCGCTATATTGAGCTTCCAAAATAGCTGGCAAATAATGGGCCACAGCAGAACCAGAAGTACATACGAGTACAGTTGGTTCCTTATGAGCCTTTGCAATGCCTAGAGCCATAAAACTAGCAGAGCGCTCATCTATATTCATATAGGTTTCAAATCCTTCATGCTCCTTGAATAGCATGGCCATCGTCAAACGGAACCAGGAGGACTAACACCGCATGACGGACGCCGTGTTGGTAGAACTCGTCTACCAAGGCAGCAATATATTCATTCATTATATTCCCTTTCAAACACCCCTAAAGGTACGGAAACAATTATAAGGCATCAAGAATGGTGCGCATTTTATTATTAGTTTCAGCGTATTCTTCATCCGCATCAGAATCGGCTACAACACCACATCCTGCATAGGCATACAATACATTATCCATGATAAGAGCAGATCGAATAGCAACTACAACGATGCCGTCCCCCATATCTTTCATAAAGCCAAAAGGGGCTGCGTACATGCCACGCTCATGGGATTCATACTCTTGTAATAAGGCTAGCGCCTTTTCTCGAGGTTCACCACCAAGGGCTGGTGTAGGGTGTAACAATTTAGCCCATTCCACAAGAGATTTTGTACTATCCTTTGCGGTAATTATAGTACGCAAATGATAGAGGTGCGACAACTCCATAATGCCTGTTTCCCCAACCATAACATGTGGAGTAATTTGTTTCATCGTATTCACGATGCGATTGCGAACGATATTATGTTCTACAAGATTTTTCTTATTAGTTAGTAATTGTTCCTTAGTCCACGCGTTAGGACTATCCTTTGGAGCAGTGCCCGCTAAGGCATAGCTTAATATTTCACTGCCACGATGGCGGACTAATATTTCTGGCGATGCCCCTACAAAGGTACGCCCATCCTTTTCATAGCCAAAGATAAAGCAATTAGGATTATTATCGACTAAGTTAGCCAATATACTTGCCACATTATATGGTGTTTCGCTAGTGAATTCGACCTCACGAGGAGGAGACGACCTTAGTCATTTCACCACTGCTGATGCCCTCAGCAATAGCTTTCATAAAGGCTATCCCAAGCGCCTTATCATCACTGGTTTCCTTGAAGTTATGGCGTGCGAGGGCCTCAAAATCCTCGATGGGTACGCTTTCCCAGCATGAAGATAGAAAGATTCCCATTTTCTACGATGTAATAATGGGTGAAAGCAATCATTTCATGGCCCATATTAGACCATTTAGGGTCTTTTACAGTATCAAAAGTATCCCCATAAAATACATAAGCGTAATTATGGCGATCGTTATCATCTTTAACCGTCGCTAGACGTTTAGCGCCCTACAACGATGCGGTCACTTTGGCGATCCACCCAAAATACGTTCTTCATTGGG